>Ga0308166_1000706_pt1 | contig 41479 bp, 50 predicted proteins | sample PhyCR2_2_FD_202137 | JGI IMG/M metagenome (GOLD analysis project Ga0308166, IMG submission 202137) | Phyllosphere microbial communities from UC Gill Tract Community Farm, Albany, California, United States - DLSLCC.R2 | ecosystem: Host-associated > Plants > Phyllosphere > Unclassified | place...
CCAGCAGCAGACAGAAGATAGAGAAACCGTATCGCCATTCGCCGCCTGGAATACCGCCCAGGTTGACGCCAAACAGGCCGGTCAGGAAGGTGGCTGGCAGAAAAATCATCGCCATCAGTGACATGGTATAGGTACGTCGGTTCATCGACTCCGCCATCGCAGAAGCAACCTCATCAGCCAGAATCGCGGTACGCGCCACCCCCGCATCCAGATCATCCAGCCCGCGTCCCAGCCGATCGGCGATTTCCTGCATCCGGCGGCGTTCGGTGTCATCCATCCAGGCCAGTTTTTCACTGGCCAGCCGCGCATAGACATCCCGCTGCGGTGCCATATACCGCCGCATCACAATCAGCTGTTTGCGCAGCAGGCCGAGTTCGCCTCGTGCCGGCATCCGCTGGTCAAGCAGCGCATCTTCCAGCTCAATGATTTTGTCATGTAAATCTTCGATAAACTCGCTGGTGTGATCGGTCAGGGCATCACAGACATCGACCAGCCAGCTGCCGCAGTCAATCGGGCCATTACCATTCTGCAAATCCGTAAGGACTTCATCGACGGCAGAAACTTTACGCCGCCGGGTCGAGACGATGAGCTTATCGTTGATAAATACCCGCATCACCACCAGCTGGTCGCGACGCGCATCGCTGTTGTGGTTGACGCTGCGCAGCACGATCATAAAGCCGTCGCCCAGCCGGCTGACGCGTGGACGCATACTGTCGCCCGCTAAGGCGTCACGCACGGCATCAGGGATTTGTGTCGTCGACTGCAGCCATTCCGCGCTCTTACGGTGGGTATAGTTCAGATGGAGCCAGCAGGGCTGCTCACACTGGATGACTTCATCTTCAGCAATCGGGATCATCCCGCCCTTGCCATCCAGCTGGCAGGAAATTATGGCATCTGAAACCTGTAACGCTTTTCCTTCAATTACGTCCACAACGTCGCCTCACTACTAAAATCAATACGATACAGTCTAGCGTGACGGTGTTGAGTTGCAATCTCCGGGCTGTGTAGAAAGATGTCAGAGGGTGGCCGGTTGACCGGCCACCTGCACTCAGTGCTTGATTATTGATAGGGATTCTAATTACCTGAATAATATAATGTTTTCAGTTCTAAATAATTGTTATACCGACAATTTTACCGACATTAATTTTTAAACCTTACGTGGTTTAATTTGAATGCAATCATCGGGTTAAAAGCCCATCATGCCTGATTGAATTATACGCTTTCTCGCAGGTCATCGCTATCCGCCCTCTCCTATCAGCCTCTGCCGCCAGCTCTCCCGCTGTAGAGTCAATTTCTCGGTACAACTGGGCGAGCAAATCGCCCGGGTTTCTCCCAGCTTGCCCGCTGCTGGTAGTTCCGGTATCGCTGCCACGTCGCTGCTGTAAGTGGGTGATGGCGTTCTGTATTCCTGACTGCAGCCGGTCAGCAGCACGCTCAGCAACAGCGCGCTGAGCATCAGCTTTACGATTCTCTTCATCTGCTTCTCTCTGAATATTGTTAATTTCCGCCTGGCGGGTTAGCTCAATACGGCGCTGCTCTTGGGTGAAAGCCAGCTTTGCTACAGCATCAGCTTTATCTCGCTGATCCCACTTCTCCTGCCATGATCGATCAGCTACCCCATAACCAACACGGAGCAGCATCAGCGACCCAACCGCTACCAGAAGCAGCGCAACAAGCGGCCGCCAGTACGCCTTCAGAAAAGCAGCCGCGGCTATCATGCTGCAGCCAGACCGCGTTTGATGGCGGTAGCCACATTAATCCCGGAATAAAGAAAGGCTTCAGCAGCTCGCCGACGGGTAAGCCCTCGCAGCTTCCGACCCGCTGCGTTATCCCAGTATTTAAACTGCCGGGCAGCAGCATCGAACTCACGGGCGTTCGTCAGACGCAGCAGGCTGGATGGGTTCCCGTTTTTCAGCACCAGCAGACCATCTTTAACACCCTTTTTGCCTGGTCCCACGTTGAAGCAGAATGACACCAGAGCATCGAACTGGTTCTGATTTACCGTGGTTGTGAGTGCATTGCTCACCAGAAATTCGAATCGAGCCAGGTCAGTTCTCAGAACCGCTTCAGCCTGAGCCTGATTCCAGACAGTGCCTGGGCGAACATCGTTGCCAGTATGGCCATAACCGATGGTCCATGGCGCACCGCCGGTGGCGGGATCAGGATATGCTTTAGTCTCCAGCCCCTCGAATTGCTTAATCATGGCAATGCAGTTATCGGAAATTTTCACGTTTCTTTCCCCGGTGAGCGATGGTGAAGAGCTGCATGACGTTGCCGCGCGTTTTCAGCACGGCACCACACAGCAGAATTTTGATGAGGAGATCGGCGTAGTCAGTGCTGACGTGATAGCCGTAGGCAATTCGGATAGGAACGGAAGCGCAGATTACGATAATGGCGTAGGCCAGCCAGCCCCCGGCTGGTTTGTGCGTTGCCGATTCGCGGCGGAATGTTACCAGGCGGATAACGATAATCCCGCATAGCAGAGCGTTTATCGCTTGAAGCAGGTCATAATTTGTCATCATCGGAGCCTCTCTTGAGAGCTGCCTGAGGATCACCCGATCGCTTATACAGACGCATCAAGAGCTTTACCGCCACGACAGACATAATCAGAGCAGCACCGGCGTAGGCTGACTGAACCTCTACCGAGCCTGGCGCCACATCAGCCCATCGCGCGATGATGGCGATTATCAGGGCCGCAGCCGGGCGGGAAACGATTACCCCTGCGATAAAACTTATTAATGCCAGGATAAGACGCCTCTTGATCGGGTATTCCTGGGCAGCGGTAACGAAAATCACTGAACCAGAAAAAGCGCCAAGCACAACCTCAGGCGGGACACCATAAAAAAAAGCCAGCCAGGCTGACCCACTCAGGCCGCTGATTACAGCGGATGTCCCGGTTACAGAGAGTGGATCAGTCATGGAAACCACCTGCATAGCGCATAGCACACCTCCATCGTAGTTAATGTCGGTACTATACACAAATATGCATATGCGGGTTATTGGTAATTTAGACTAATCCTAGTATGATGCGATCCAGTAACCAGATTGCTAACACAAGCATTGCGTTTTCTTTACGTTTGCTTATGATTCAGTTGATGCCTACCAGGAGATGGTGAGATGCGATATAGCGCGGAGTCTGAGGTAAATGCTAAGCCTTACAATTATGGGTTCGATGTTATAAAACTATTACTTTCATTAGCTATTGTTTGTTTGCATGTTAACTGGCAGATAATCCCCCACGGTTATTTAGCAGTAGAAGTATTTTTTATCATGTCTGGTTATTTCTTTATCAGAAGCAATAATTACAAAAAGAAAACATCCACTATCTATCTCAACCTATTAAATAAAACCTATGCTAAATACGCATTGTCATTAGTTTTATTTTTCATAGTGCAGCTACCATTAACATACTCATCGTGGGATTACTTTGTAGCCTTCTCTATGCTACAGGGTACGGCGTTGAAAGATGGGCTTATGAATCCGCCGACATGGTTCCTCTGCGTTTTAATTTGGATACTGCCTTTGTTTTCTCTGATAAAGAAAATAAATAAAAAATACCAGCTTGTTATCCTGGCTTCTTTGTTTATAAGCAGCTATTTATTGTTATTCATTCGCTCACCATCAGGCGGTATAAATGCCGTGTTTGAATTTGGGATGGGTAGTATAACAGCCGCACAATTGAGGTGTGTAGGTGGGCTGGCTTTGGGCTGTTTTTTAGGGGTCATTAACCTGCGATTAAAAAACAATAAACTCTCAATACTTTTAGTTTTTATGAGTGTGCTTTTATCCTTCATATTAATGGAAGGGATAATATCAAATCCTAAATCAGATTTTTTGATTTTAATAACATCGACCTTGCTGGTTTTATCAATAGACTCTTTCGACTTACGTATGCCAGCAACTTTAATTCAGTTGGTAAAAAAACACTCTCCTACAATTACAATAAGCATGTTCCTTTTCCATTATCCGATTTTCTTATTTATCAACCGACTTCTGCCAGGCGATAGCTACGGCATAAAAATATTCTTAATAACTATATGTGCAGCCTCAATCGGTCTATTCATGAAAGCAGGATTTGTTACTATAAAAAAAGCGGGGTTCCCCCCGCTGCTCAACTTGCAGTTTCGTAAGTCAAAGATATGACTAATACTTCACCATTAGCTGCGGGATAGGTACCGTCGGAATTGCGTATTGCCATGTTGGTTCCGCCAGCAGCCGCAAAGACTTGTAAGGCCTTTCCGCTCACCTGAATAGCACGACCAGTACCCGTGGCGTGGGTTCTGACCACGTATGGGAGCGTACAAAGAACTGAGTTAGCTCCGCTTCCGTTCGCTGTTATGGTGATCTCCGCATTTATATTCACAGTATTAAACGATTTTTTCCATCGCAGTGTACCCGATGCAGTTGTAATCGTACCTGACTGCGAGGTAACTGAGGGATTGAAGTAACTCCAGTTATCAATGCCAATATTGTCATAAGCATGGAAGTTAACCGAGTCATTATTAACATTTACGGTGTTTAACTGGAATTTATTATTAAACATCTCACCTGATACCGTAACATCTGCGGCGACGCCGACGGCGTTGGATCCGAACCCAAAATTACCGATGAAATTGTCTTTGATGAAAGCGTTGGCCTGGTTGGTCAAATGAATGCCGATTGTAGAGTTCCCAGCCACTTTGGCACTGGAAACAATGATATTCTTAGCCCCTGCACCGGTGATATCTATACCTATAGCATTGTTAATGAAATCACCACCACTGATCATGGCTCCATCGACCGTCCCTTGCGTTCCATCTACAGCAATCGCAGCTATTCGGTGAGCCCCTGAGTAAACCCCTTCAAAGTTAAAACCTTGCACTTTACCAGTACCACGTGGAGCGAGAAGCACACCATAGTCAGCAGTATCAAAATATGCACCGTTACCATGTACCAGAGAAGCAATTTGCCCGTCCGATGGATCAACCAAAAGACATTTCCCGTGGAGAATGCAAAGGAATGAACCATCAAAGTTAACTACATCCACGAATCCAAGACGAACACCATACTCAGGCTGAGCATTAATGTTATCCGGGTGCTGCTTCAGCAGAGTATCTCCAAAATGCACAGGACCAGTATAGTATGTTTTACCGATTCTAATTCCGCCTACTGAGTTGCCTGCAAGATTTGTGAATCCGCGTATGCCACTAAAAGATATTTCGCTACCACCATCAACATTAATTCCCTGAAAATAGTTAAACATAAAAATGTCTTCAAATTTCACTCGGGTAGCGTTCGTTAGATCAATGAACGCTCCGGCCGTTCTTTTAGGACCGGCAAGGAACTGGATTCGGCTAAAAGCCATGCTCGAAACATCACTTCCTTTAAAAAATGGGGCAGTTGCTGAATCATTGATAAATTTAGTACCAGACTCATAAATCCCATCACCCTCAATCATTATTGAGGATGGAAGTGTCACGCCCGAAAACTGGTATGTCCCAGAAGGAAATCTCATGTTTGTTCCAGCTGGCACCTCATTCATCGCACGTTGAATAGTTACTGAATCGAGTGAAGTAAGGCTCCCGTTAATCGCCCAGTCAGTTATTGATATCGTCTCAGCATTTTTACTGTGCTGTGTTCTGGGTTGAGCCGTAGGATAAGGCTGCTTAACGGTGATTAGCGCATCCCCCTTTCCATCCGCTGAACTGGCCAGATCAATCATGACCTGCGAAGCGTCACCTGTCCCCGGAACAAGCGCCACAGGCTGACCTTCACTATTAAAGCCAAGAACTCGGTTTGCTCGACTTACAGCGCTGGGAACTGGACTGACATAGGACTCAGGAACGCGCAGGGCTTTGTCCATGTTTACCTTTGCAATGCTGTCTGCATAGCCTTTGGTGACCGCGTCCTGCGTGTTCACAGGATCAGCCATATTGGCGATGCTGTTGCCCTGTGCATCATAGTATTTAGCGATCCATGACGGCTTACGCAGCGCCAGTCCGAACAGCGATAGCGCCCGCTGAATCAGCATTGTCAGATAATCGAAAGCGTCTTCGTGTGTTTCAGCAAAGAACCGGCCCTGATTACGCAAATCAGTTTCCTGAACCGCTGGCAAGTCGCGATCCAGTGATATAAGCCAGCCATCTGCGAGAGCACTCGACAGAACAACATTTCCCCCGGCCACCAGGCCAACCCCAGTGATAGTGTAATCAGTACCGAGCGTGAGAGTTTTCAGTACTCCCTGATTGTCAGACACAGTGACGACCATGTGGCTGCTTTTGAGTATACGAAACCGGTAAGGGAAAACGGTCGTGGTACCGTTGCCCTCATATTGCTCATGGTTTACGACAGAAGAAACGGTCATTGTGCTGGCTCCGGGTGTTGAAATTAACCCCAAGTTTACAGCATTCAATGCACATATGGTTAATTGGTAATTGTTGTTTTCCGATTATCCATTACAATTTTTGGTTACGTTTGCGCGCAAATACTTGTGCTTTATACTGTATGAATATACAGTTTTGTGAGGAGGGCAATCATAATGAAAAATGACAGTGTTTATCACTATCCCGGCAATGATACTTACACGGAAAAATTGTACAGCGATGAAGGGATTAAGCGGCTGGCGCAGGATTCAAAGATCATCCGTTTGTTGGAGGAGCTTGAGCGCCATGGAAACAATGTAGGTGGCGCGCGGGATGAAGTTAATGCACTGTTCAATTATGTATCTGCCACCAAAAAGGTTAAGGCCGATATGATATCGCACCTCGAATATATGAAAGCCTGCATCGAAAAAACGTAGTTTGTTCCTAAATACCGAATAAGCCACCCTTTTTGTTACCAATATGGTAACTTTAGTTTCAGTGCCCTTAGAGACATAGTTTCAATGCACCAGCAAAATCTGGTGCCGGGATTAGTGTCCTGAAATTACAAAGGCGCACGACACGCGCTATGCGTGGTTTTTATGCGTGCGGCACAGCTCCATCTCAATGGTGGGCTGGGCGGTGGCCCTCACGGGCGCCGGGTTCCTTTGTAGCCGGTAGACCAACTCCGTTCAGCTCACCACCAGCCTGATTGGTCTCAGCGGTGGTGATTAACCTCTACAAAGGAAATCACACGATGAAGTCACAAATTTATCCAGCTACTTTCCATTTCGAGTCCTCAGCATCAATCCGTGCTTTTTCTATAAATGGTGCTCCTTAGTTTATCGCTAAAGACGTTTGCAAGGCCTTGGGAATTGCACATTCTGGTAGCGCAATGCGCGCCCTGGACTCTGAAGAAAAGGGAGTGCACTCAACGCACACCCCTGGCGGGCAGCAAGAACTGACAGTTATTTTCGAGTCTGGTCTTTACACTCTTATCCTGCGCTGCCGCTGTGCGGTGACGCCTGGCACTATCCCTTTTCGGTTCCGCAAATGGGTTACCAGCGAAGTGCTGCCATCAATTCGTAAGGCCGGTTCCTACTCCATGTGCCAGCCAGAGACACTCGGCGATCTGACCGGCACCGCCACAACCATGAACGTGCGCGATGCACGTCGCGGCAAAAAGGAAACTGACCTTAAGGCCGCCGCCCGCATCGCTGAAAAATGCGTTCCGGTCATCATGAAGGAATGCGCGATCACCAGTATCACTACTCCAACTGTGAAGTTGGACCAGTTGAGGTTATACCTGCCCTGCTGTCTGATGCACGTAATGGGTGGCAGTTGCGTGCATTGCTGAGTGAGCTGGCTGACAACAATCACGATGTGAGCGGAGCATGGCGGGAGCTGGAAGCGATTCGACATTACCTGACAGAGCAGCGGAAATTACTGAACGACATTGCAACTCATAGCTCTTACATTTCACAGCTAACCGGTAAGTGAAGCTTTGTTGATCACTGCAAAGCGCCATTAAACTGTCGCTTTGCAACCACAAATTAATTGCTTTAAATCTACGTCAACTCTAAAATGTTAGCAGATAGGTAACAACGCCTAGGTTTAAAACCTAAGGAGATTTTATGGATCTGAACATCATTACTTTACTTAAGGCAGTAATTGGTGGCGCAGGATTAGGATTTGCTTTCCCTGGAGGCCTTTCGTTCGTGCTTCCAGCATTTACTGTAACCGCAGGAATTGCGTATGGCTTTGCCATGGCTGGTGCAGTTATGCTTCCTGCTATTTATGCATATAGGAAGTATGCTCACTAAATGCACGCACTCGACTGGCTTTCCCCTCAAAATGCACAGGAATTGACAAGATTTTATTTCATCCTGTGCATCTTTTATTTGCTAGTCCATTTGATTTGGGATGCCAGATGTGTAGACACTCCAAAGTTTTCGCTAGATAGACTTCAATATAAAATGAATGAGGTCTATTCATCATCTACTTTCGCAACAAGCGCATTCTTCATTGTCATTCTGTTCGATATCCAAAATCCCCTTAGAACATCTGATGCATTTATATTTCCACTTATTATTGCTGCCCTAACTGGATTTATGATATCTCTCTCTGCGATTGTTCCTAAGAAAAACAGCGCTTAAATCAAACATCCCCTTGGATATTATTATGGATAACTCTATCATTACGGCACTGATAGCTTCTTGCTCTGCTTTCTCTGGGGTTGTAGGTGGAGGTATATCGAATTACCTTGTTAATAGAAAGATTGAAATGTATAAATTAACTTATCAGCGCAGGGAGGAGCTTTTCGAAGAATTATTAATTTTTAAAATACAAATCCGTATGGTATACGAACATTATTGTAAAGGTATAGAGCTTGATCTTGAGGATAAGTATTGGTCAGAAAACCAAAAGACAATGCATCCATACCTCAAGATGGATCATTTGATAAGCCTTTACTTTCAAGACCTTAAGAAAATAAACGATAATTTAAGTTCTACAGTCGATAACTTTATTATGCTGGCCACTAACTATGACAAATCAATTGATCAGCAGTGGAAAAAATCCGAGTTAGAATCTTACTATAGGACTATACGTAATGATTTATTTACGCTTCAAACTAGAATATCACTGATGAAATAACCCGCTTTCGCGGGATAATTTTTTCTGCTCGTGAATTCCGTATCGATTAGCATCATCTCTTCATGTAAGAATTCCTTTTGCGCTTTTCTCGAACTCTTTAGTTTCCTGGCATAAAATAATGCAGCTGCACCTGAGGTCACTATCATGTAATTCAATGCTTTTATCCACATTGGATAGCCTATCATAGCCTCATCTAAAGCTCACAGAAGCATCCCTATGAATGCGAATAAGCCATAAATGAAAAGCATCAAGATATCGTTGCCATTATATGATTTTACCGAAGTGTAATGGCTAAGTGCTTTATTCCTCAGTTCAAGCAGCTCGCTATCAGAATATTTTTATAGTTCATTATTTTCCTATACCCTTTTCCCATTCCGGCGCACGGCGCGGCTCAGTATCCCCAGGGTTCCACCAGCTTGTAACATCAAACTGATTTTGCGCCCTGTCCCTTACCCGGTCGTTATAACCAGGGTTAGCCATCTCCTGTAGCTGTTGCAGGATCAGATGGTTCGTTACGGCTTTTGTATACCACAGGTTTGCAAACGGGGTAATCATCCTGGCGGTTTTAATAGCGTCAGCACCGAATGAGGTTTCTTCACCCTGCATGGCTTTCTGTGGGTTGGTGATCAGCAACTTCATCAGGGATTCAGCCAGGCCTAAGCTCGGGCCGCCCAGCGTCGCTGCAATACTGGAACCATACTGAGTGTGATCCTGAAACAGGAAGTCACCGTAGATGCCGAAACCACCGCCTTTCAGCGTAGCACCCACCCATGCGCCGGGCTTCGTCATGTCGATCGGATCATTACCTGACAGCAGCGCATTAAGCTGGTTTGCAAACATGCCGGTAAGTGTTGTGCCGCCGATATAAGCTGCGAGGAATTTAAGTGCCGGCACGCGGTCGAGATTTTGCGCACGGGTCACCATCTGCCGGAAGCCGGCGAACGGTGTAGTTTTGAAGAGCATGAAGCTCTTATACAGTTCGCCCCCGTGATCCCGGGCGTAGGTATCGATGCCAGTGGCGGTGGTGATCGCCTGGGTCATTTCCCCATGGGTGATCCCCAGCAGCTTCTGTGCAGCCTCAGCGCGCGCATTGCGTACCATGCGGCTTACTGTCTGCTCAATCTCAGCTTCATAAGCCTGACGGAGATTTGTGGCGCGGCTGTCAGTCATGGCACCCAGATTAGACAGTGCCTCATCAGCGCCGGCACGCACGCGCTCAATCTGCTCTGCCAGTATCTCCCTTACTTTCTCATCGGGTACCGTGTAGATTGCGTCCGGCGTCATCCCCATATGGCCGCCGGCAGTAAGAGGCTTCAGCTCTGCAGCGTTCATGATCGCCCAGTCTTCAGCGCTCCATCCTTTGGACGAGAGCAGTGCTTTATCTGATCCCTTAAGCGCGTCCAGGGTGGAATAGCGGCGGGTCAGTTCACCGATATTTTTATACATCAGCAGCCCGAATGCCGCTTTATTGGCGCGGTCCATTGCAATAAGCCCGGACCACTTCAGCGTTTTCTCAGCAAACCACCCGGTGACGCCGCGGGTAAGATCAAAGCCACCCATCTTGGCGATTACTGCTGAGTGGGCATCAACCAGTAAACCCAGCTCTGCATTAGCACGCTTTGTATCGCCACTGAACAGGTTGCGTATTGTAGTGGCAGAGAGCCGCATACCGTTGCGATCAAAGCCTAGCGCCTGGGCTGCTGCTCGCATTACGGCCTGATCTGATGTTGCTGTAATGACGCTGGATCCCAGCATTGCAGAGGTCATCAGGTTACGCAGTCCGCCCACCGCCGATGAGAATACGCTGGTGCTGTTGACCCCGTTAAGCCCGGCCATAGAATCGAACATCCGCTGTACCAGCTCGCGCTCTTTATTCATCTCAGCAACAGGGTGTCCGGCACCGTCAATTCTCACAGCGTTCTGGTAAACGCGATCGGCAATCAGTTTGAAGTTGGTGGACGCATCTGGGCCAAATGCTTTTACCACGCCCAGATCACGTGAAGCTGACTGCAGGTGTCCCATCATCACACTCACCACCGGTTGCTGCGTATATTTTTCCATGTATCCGAAGTGACTTTCGGCATCCTTAAACGCCAGTACCCTGCTTTGTGAACCGCGATTTTTTAGCCCGCCACTGCCTGCAAAAGTGCCGGGATCGAGTTTTTGAGCACCGTCAGTGGCCTTCGTTTCAAAAATGTACTCGAGTGCCTCCCGGTACTGCACATCATTCATCGGCGTGCCGTCCGGATTCACAAACTGCGACCGGTCCTGCGTATTGTAGATGTCATCAACCCAGGCGCGGCGTGCCCATTCTCCGGGCGGCATGCGCCCAGCCAGCCGTGCCTGCGTGCGTTCTGCCAGCGGCAGTGTGGCCAGCCATTCCTCACGCCCAGCAGCACGCACCAGATCAGCGTCATCAACATAAGGAAGATTCCAGTCATCGCGCAGGCCAATATCAAAGCCGCTGTCGTTCATCTCCTGCCGTGCGCGTGAAGTTACATCTGACCAGATGCTGGCGATCTGCTTCGCTGCCGGGTTGCCAGTGTCTTCGCCGTAAATTTCCTTCAGCAGCTGTAACTGGGACGATTTCCCCGCACGCTGATCAAACATATTGCGAAAGCGCTGCTCGCCCAGTGCCTGAGCCTGCTCGAAAAACTTCTGAACATCGCCGCCCGCTGCCGTCATTTCGGCACTGAGCTGGCGTGACCAGTCCTGAAAAGCACCCGTCGCCAGTTCTTCCGCTGAGATAACATCGATCTCTTTGCCATCGGCCACGCGGCGCCCGGAGAATATAAACTGCGTCAGATTCTTGGGAGTCTGCTCCGCCGCCGGAACGTTGCGGTTCAGCGTTTCAGTGACGTTGTTAATGGCAATCGCATTCTGTGCCAGGCGCTGACGCTTCTTAAACACGTCATGCACAACCCGGCGCGCCGCCAGATCAGCTGCCTGCTTATACGTGTCTGCGTCAGGAAACCCGCTTTTACCGCCTTTGGCATTCATGCGTGATACCTGACGCACCGAATCACGGATCAGGTCTTCAATATTTTTTAATTCAGACGCCAGCGGCTGGCGGCCCAGCGTCTGGGTGATGGCATCAACACAGGCTTGTTTCATTATGGATTCCTCAGGAAGCACGTTGCGGCCACGCTATAAACTTTCGATTCTTCGTGCACGGTGGCAATTTGATTATCAAGATCCGACAGCGCCTGCGCCAGGCTTACAGTCTCGCCGGTATCAGGGTGGGCAATCATGATGTCTGAATTAGCCTGTGACATGTCACGCGCCGCCATCAGGTCATAGCTGTTTGAGGAAATTGACTCACCAGTGACCGGGTCGGTGCTGATTTGTTCAGGTGCTGACGTTTCCGCAGATCGCTCGCCAGCAAAGGCACTGCCCTCCCGGACCGGAGGAATAGCCGGTTCAGCGGCCTGTGGCACGGTTTCGGCTATGCCGTTTTCCCGGTACGCCTCACTGATGGCCGCGCGCTGAGCCTCACCGGTAGCTATTGCATCGGGCCGCGCAATTCCGTCCAGCCCCCGGATCTGAGTTGATACGTTCACCGGCTCGCCTGACATCAACTGGCGTGATGCCTGGTTCATCGCTTCAACATGGCTGTTGAGACTTTCATTGCCGGAGTGAACAACAGGAGACGATTCCAGATCGTAATAAAGCCCCTCGTTCATGACGTGTGCCGCATCCACATCACTCGGTTTGATCTGTGCTTCTGGCACCAGGCCGCGCATGCTCTCCGGGATCAACCCCTGCTCAATACGGGAAAGGTCAGACCGTGCTTCATAGAATCGGCCGCCGGGGCTACTGTCCGCCAGCGTGGCGCCGCGCTGATCAATCTGCTCTTTTAGCAGGCCAATGCGCATATCAAGCTCATTCACCTGAGCAGTACGTTTCGCCCGCGCCTGTGACAGCGCTTTTCCGCTGCCGCTTAATGGCGTGTTTTTTAATTCCTGAAGCTGAGTGGTGGCCTGGTCGTGTTGGTACTGCAGGTCATGGACCTCCTGAGCGATTGCCTTTCGGTCACCACGGTTGACAACCTGTCCGGCTAAATCCTGCAGTTCCGCGACGCGGGATTCATAAGTGGCCGCCGCCGGCTCACCCGGTGCCAGCGCACCGTTCTGCGCAGGTGCATCTGCGGTTACGGATGGTTCCGTACTGACCGGCGAATCAACTTCAGCTGTCGGACTGGCCGCCTGTTCCGCCGCAACTGGTGCAGGGTCTGCCAGCGGAGTATCAGCACGCTGCGCCGTTAGATGATGCACGCCACCGAACGCCGCACCGAGCACACCATCCACCAGCAGCGCCTGCTTATCCCAGATGCGATACTGCTTCGCCAGTTCGTCATAGCCGTTTTCCTCCAGCGTCTCACCCAGTGCAAAACGGTTAGCCGCGCCAAAGCCCGTATTGATCCCGATACCTGACAGCAGCCGTGTTGCCAGCCTGCCGCCGACGCCTGCAGGCAATGCCATACCCAGAGCATTCGCGCCGGCCTGCTCCAGCGCCAGGGTACCGGCAGTATCTTCGTTGACGCCTTTCCCCAGAAAGTCCTGGCGTGTTGACTCGTAACTGCTGCCAAATGCTACGGCACTACCTGCCACCGGGCCTGCTAATGCTGAGGCGGCAATAGCCGGGGCGAACGTCCCCAGACCTTCAAGGATTTCAGCCGCCATACCCTGGCTGTTTGGTGCAGGCTTTACAGCGTTGCGTGCATCGTTCAGGGATTTCTGAATCGTCGAAAAATTCTGATCAACAATCTCATCCAGTTCCGGAAGATCACCTCGCAATGCGCTGTATGTCGGCGACAGCTTTGTCGTTTCTACCAGCGTCTGACCCAGACCGATACTACCTTCAGCAGCACCACGAAACAGTGCCGACCCGCTGCCAGCGTACCAGCGCGGATCATAATCATCAGGCTGTGCCTGCTTGTTTGCGGCCTGATCGTCAGCCCATGCCTGACCTTCAGGGGCCAGTGAAAATAAGGCAGACATTACTGAACCCTCACTGTGATTGGCGCGCCGGTTTTAGGATCGGTCGCCCAGCGTCCGCTGCCAGTGACAAGCCTGTACTGGCTGTCACCCACATTGACCGGCACAAAGTTAGACTGGCTGGCCGGGTTAAGACCGGCAGACTTAAGCGCATCGCCTGCTGCTGCAGTGTAGCGATCCTTGAATGTGCTTTTGTCCATGCCAAATGGCATCACAACGTCACCACCGTTGAACCCTTTGATCACACCACCTGTTGCCATCTGGATCGCTTTCTCTGCGATATCGCTGTCAACGGCTTTGGTGTTGACACCATCGCTATCACCGCTGGTATACGCCAGCCCGGCATAGGCAGATTTATAGATTGACCATGCCATCTGCCGCGCCTGCGGGTTATGAGAAAAGGCATTTCCGATTTCATCATCAAAAGTCTGCTTAAGCTTGTCATCGGCGGGAAGTTTGACCGCGCTGATCCCCGCATCCTTTTGCGCTTTGGTTGGATTGATGAGCTGGTCACCCTGCAAAATTGTCTTGGCGACTTCATATTTGTTCATCGTGGGCTTATAAGCCACGAACTGGCTATAAGGGATTGACGGCGAGCGGTTGTTGTACTGGTTGTCATCCGTACCCAGGATCAGCGCTGAATAGGCTGTAGCGGCGCTGTCTGGTGCAATAGATGCGGCAACGCTACGCAATGCCTGTGGCTGCAGGCCGCGGCCAAACGACTGCAACAGGCTGATTGATTGATTCACATCGGTAGTGCCACGCACGCGCTCACTGATTGAGGCTGCTTCTTCTTTCGACAGAATGGGCGCATTGATGCCCAGCGATTTAAGCTGATCTGTAGCCGCTGTTCGGTTCTTAATCTCACTGGTTATGTCAGCCGGGTTTGTACTGGCAATCGGCTTATATACGCCCATGTCCATCGCCGCCTGGTATGGGTTTGACTCCCTGAGATTAATCACCTGTTTCGCTGCCGCCTCGACATGGTCAAAGGCATCGGCGCGACCGGCGAACCCTTCACCGGTACCCAGTTGCGTTTTCAGGTCAGCGACGTAGGTGGTAATGCTGCTGCTCGGCATGTTGCGAAATGACCCGATGTACTGACCGGCGACACGCTGGTTTTCCAGATCGGCAAATCGCTGGTTTCCTTCGCGGTAGCCATAAGCTGAAATCAGCTGTGCCTGGCTCGGCGGGTTCGGGTACTCAACGCCTTTAAGGTATGACGCTTTGGCATCGCTGATCACATCTGTCAGCTGCGCCTTGAGCTGGGTGCGCGCCTCGTTCTGCAGTGATTTAGCCTGGCGCAGATATGACGCCTGAGCCTGCGTGCTGGCCGCATCGAAAGCCACGTTCCCGGTATAGCGTTTCGGGCTTTCCAATGAAGTCAGTCCCAGCGCCGCGCGCAGCCCGGTATCCAGCTGAACATCGCTATAAGGAATGCTGCCGTTCTCATGCTTCACAATCCCGGCACTGAGCTTTTTCAGCACATTCAGGTCACTGAGGTTAAGCTGATCATCGGGTTTAACGCTGAGCTGTGCACACAGCGCCTTCACATAGGCCGTGGTGTTATTGCCATCAGAGGCTGGTGCCCAGCGATTGACGATCTCATTAACCGTATCGAAGCCTTTATCACCATACGCCAGCAGGTTTTTACCCAGCGCGCGGATCCCGTGTTCAGGTGTAACGAATTTGGCAAACCGGCCATCACTGCCAGCCTGTCCTTCCCAGTTGTTCTGTCCTGCTTCAATGTTGCCGGGGTTGTTGTTGCGCAGCCCGCGCGCATCGCCGGTGCTGCCACTCACCCGCACAGCACCGTCATAGTCGCCAGGCTCCCCATTCGCAGCGATGAAGTCCATATAGTTCTGATTGGCAGCTGCCGACAGAGCACCATCAGCAGAGCGCTCTTTCAGTTGGTTTTTGGCGTTTGCACGCTCCTCATCACTCCAGCCATGAGCCTCAGCAAACTGATCAATCGCGGTGAACCCCTGTTTAACAGTAGAGGTAAACGCCTGCGGATCGTTGTACTGGCCCTGAGCGGCAGTGACAGTTGATTCCTGAAGGGCTTTGAACTGGCCTTCCTCGTACTGCCGGACCTGGCCGATTTCATAGGTGCTGGCCTGCCGCTTGTATTGCTGCCCCGCCTGATTGATCTGCTGCATGAAATCACGGCGCATGCTCTCCGGCACCTGCTGCGCAAGTTCATCAGCCTTACCGCGAATATTATTCAGCACTGCCTCTGACTGGCCGACAGCGTTTTTACCCTGCTTCGTATACAGGCCAGAGTCAGTATTGTTGAATTGATCATCGGCAAATGACTGGAACTGAAGCACTGCGTCCTGCGTTTGCGCAACGTTGGCTTTATGCTGCTCCTGCGCGAAGATTCCAGCAATGCGACTGCCTGCCTCACCCAGCCCGGCACCGAACGTATCTGGGTTGGTCTGAACGCTGACCTGTGGCGCTGGAAGTCCCTGGTCAACAGTCTGGCGGGAATTGTACGTTGGTACCGTTGGCATGGTGATCAGTCCTTAAAATGTGAAGCTGTTGCTGCCATATGACGAATTTTTCAGAGAACCAAACATGCTCCCTGAGTTGCCTGCCCCGCCTGCACTGCTGGCGCTGGATGCGGTAAGTGACGAACCGGCCAGCGAGTTGTAAGCACCATAGGCACCTAATGCACCATTGAGCAGAGTCAATCCAGCCTGTTGGTTACCGAATGCGGTAGTTGCCTGCGCCTGAGAACGATTACCCGCCGCCTGCGCCTGAAGCCCATAAGCCTGGCGCTGCGCGTTGTTCACTGTAGTCAGCGCGTCCAGCTCTCTCATCTGCGCCGTATCGCCGAAAATATCAACCGCCGTGCCGCCGCCGAGGTCTACGCCACTCGCCGCCAGCGTCGCCGCCTGCGTTCCGACCATTTGCTTGGCACGCTGACGCGCCTGCGCCGCCTGGGCATTACCGGCATTCACTGCAGCGTCGGCTGATTTCTCCTGCACATCGGCGTTTTAGTTCGCCAGCTTCGACTGATACTTTGAGTTCTGACGCTGGCTATATGCAGACGCGGCCGCCGCCGCCAGCATTGCCACACCTACCGCTACTGGTCCGCACATTAATTTTTCTCCATGGTGAAACGATGAAACAGTACGCCGTTTGGCCCGGCCGGGACCGGTTCGTAAAGCCGAAACCCCATCCAGTGAAGCCACTGCTTAGCGGCAACATTGCGGGCATCTACATAATTCTCAAAACGGGGAAAGGTCTCAAGGATTCCAGCGAGTAATGGCCTGCTATGTCGGATAAAAGCGCGCGAATATTTATCAAGGCGGTCAGAGGCTATCAGCCAGGGAGTACCGGAACCGGTCAGGATGCTGGCGGGCGTCACGCCAAATATTGTCACCACCTCACCATTTGCCAGCCCTGCCCAGCAAAATGCCGAATGCTCCAGCCCGTAACTGAGAACCTGATCAGGGGTCATCCCCCAGCCTGATTCGAACTCATCTCTATCTGCCTGGCGGACATAAGGAAGTAATTCCTGTGCATGCTCATGCGTCGCGGGAATGACCTGAACAATCGGCATCAGCGACCCCCTACGGAAATGGATGGGATAACAGCAAGAATGGACAGCGGAAGTGGGTCGATCTGCTTAACGTAGATGCGGCCCCCTTTACTCCAGTTGGCATCAATATTGATGTCGATGGTGCCGGTCGCGTCTTCAACCGGGCGATCGTAAAACTCATACTCACGCTGGGGATACTCATACATATTTTTGCCATCAGTGCCTGCCAGTACGCCACGACTGGAATTAACCAGAAGACTGACCTGCGGAATGATTAATTTTTTATCCAGCAGTGTTTCCTGATTGGCGATGTTGATATCCAGCGTTTCAAATTCAGCAGTGATTGGTAGACCGACATGCACGACTGCGCCGGGCGAATCCAGTGTGATTGCGCCGCCTGTCACTACTTTCTGTGTCTCTACATTGGCATCAGCCAGAATGCTGACCGTTTTACCTTCAAGGTGGCTTAGCCCACTAAACGTTGAAACGGCAAAACGCCAGGAACTTGTGGCCACGTTCTGGAGCTGCTCGGGCACATCGCGATTAGCCTGAACGGTCACTGTATTGCCGTTCACAATATTGATGATTTTCAGCCGCAGAGTTTTGTCTAATATTTCCCCTTCTTCGCTTTCGCTATAAGGTAAATAAACCGCATCTCCAACGTTTCCTGCTGCGAAGAATGGCGCACCGGATATAGTCAGTGTCATTGGCGATGACCACACCCAGTCACTTCCAGTAGAAAGTGCCATTGTTCTGCTCTGGTCGTTGTTGCGCCCGTCATAACTAAGCCCGCAATCGACAAAGAAAGCATCTTCATCTTTTTTGAACTGACGTGTGCTAAGGCGCTCAATATAGCGCTTCACCTGCCCGTTGACGGTTCGCTGGACACTGAAATAAACGCCATCCTCAGAGCCTTCGCTGATACTGCACGTAGACTCGAATTTGCCATCGGTCGGCTGAGGCGCCCAGGCAAAAACCTGCTGATCCCGCAGATAGGTCAGAGTCAGCAGTGCACCATCGTTGCGTATTGCCCAGGCTGCGGAATACGGCACCACAGTAAATGACCAGTCCACCAGCTGATAGCCCTGAAAAAGGTGATTAGCGAGAACAGTTAAATCACTTCCCTGATATCCATCTACATCGAATGAATACGCCAGATCGCGCACAACACTACCTTTTTCCTGAATGAAGAGAGCGATGTTGCTCACTGTAATTGGCGGTGTTGAGCTTGCGCCATCCGAACCCTGGGAGCTGAATGAGAAAGAACTTGGCGTAAGCACCTTGTTCTGGTCGCCTGTAATTTGAAATTGACCGCCAGAGGTCAGAGCCACAAGAGAACCCACATCAATCAGGTGTCGGATCTCGTTAACCTGACGGCCGGCGTAGGTATACGTGATGCGATCGTCGTCTGCGATGGGGGAGCTTTTACCGAAGTCTTTATAGTCACCTGAACGGCTGGCCCAGATAGTTTGCGGGTACGCGGTTGATGCTGCGAAGAACAGACGTTGCTGATAATAAACCACGGTCCCCGGATAACCGTTGACGCTGTTCCAGGCAAAGCGCGCCCACTTGTGCGAGGCTTTGTCACTGCCAACAACATTATTCGGGATTCGGGATAGCACTGTAGCCGTAGCAGTCAGACCATTTGCAGAAACACTGATAATGCGACACAGGCCATTTCCAGAGTGCAGATACTCCCATTGCACGCCGGTATCATCGCTGCCGGAACCGCCCCACCCGTCCCATGCCATGCCTTCAGTGTGAGACGGACGCAGAGAACCGGTTTTACCGGCAGTATTTGCACGGTAGTAATTGTTATCTGCACGGCGAATTAAGCCTATCGAAAGCGACTTACTGGTTTCCCACACCGGTACCGAGTCAACTGAAGGTTGCTCGAGGTAGAAAAGTTTTCCTGCCTGCTCCGCTGTAAAGATTGGCGTAGTTGCGATCAGCGTAATGGTCCCGGTTTCACCGCTGGCATAAACCGTTTTAGACTGATCGATATTGATATCTTCAAACGGTCCGTTGTTTGTCACTACATCCACCAGCGCCCAGTTATTGTGGGCATACCGCTGCAGTTCACGTGGTGCGTAATTTTTGTGACAGATAGTCATCACATCCGCTGACTGCGTGAACTTCAGATCAAACAGGTCAGCTTCAGTATATGGCGTGGCAATCTCATAAACCGTGTTGCTGCTGGTCAGCACCTGCCCGCCATCTTTGAACACCCGCATATAGAGGTGTCCGAACTCCAGCGCATACGTCTGCACCGTTGAGAACTGGAAGGGGATGAGGCGGCATTTTCGGCCAGGGTATTTTGCCTCAGCAATAAACCGCGTTCCGGGCCTGTTCTCAATCCCGCCATACTGGCGAACGATAAAGTTACGGCAGCGGCGCAACGCCACAGCGTACTTTGCCAGATCAACACGGCCATAAACGTTTGGTGAAATTTCACCGCCGGCGAACGATGGCTGAATCAGACTGTTTGGCATCAGCTCAACCTCGCACTGGTGAATTCGCTTTGCGGCTCAATCGGCTCCTGGCTCTCATTCATAGACCGGGAACCTGCGCTGCGAATGACTTGCGAATACATTGTCAGGCAGTTCTGCACAAGATTCGGGGCAGAAGAAAGGGACATGCCCACTTCGCTGGCAAGCTTCCATGACAGCGCGCTGCGGAATAGCGGATCGAACATGTTGGGGTCTGCTATGTCGCTGACATAACGCAGCCAGGCATCCTCCTGATCGGTATAAATCAGCCTCCCGGTTCCGTCGCTGTCAGAACCGACCTGATATTCAACGCGGAAGCGCTCCGGAGGATTACGCATACCCGGCACCATAATATCCACGATGCGCTGGCAGTCTGTGGGATAGCGATATGCATATTGCCAGTCAGATGGCGCGCTGCCGGTATCAGCCAGCGCGACACGTTTGATAGCAAAATTCCAGTCGAAGTCTGCAAGCACCTCAAGGCGGGCAGACTCATAATGCAGGTCACATAACCCGGCCTCTTTACTCTTTTCACTGAGGCTGTTGATCGTCCGGCTATTGCCGAGGCGGCTCAGCGCGATGTTGCAGATTTCGATAACGGAAGCCATCAGTCATCCTCCGATCCGTAAAGGGTGTCCGCGGCTGTTTTTGGCGGAGTGGCATCGGATGCCTCCATACCAAAATCAGTGATCTGCAGATCGATATGGCTGTGGGATTCCCCACCTTCTGATTCCCGCGTGCTGACGCCGACGATTTTTGCCATGCCACCGATCGCCATCATGTCACCAACTTTTGGCAGTTCGGCACCCAGCTTTTTCAGCGCATCTCCATTCAGCGAGATACGCAGGCCCCACGGGTATTCGTCGCGGGTTTCAACGGCGCCGTTCTCACCTTCAACAGACTCGGTACCGGTTTTCATATTGACGACTTTCATTTATTGCTCCTGAAAAAAAGGGGCCATCCGGCCCCTTGTTCATCGCCGGTCAGAGACCGAGTTCGCTTCGCTTCTCTGCGATCTTCTCGCGGAGCGTGTCCGCCTTCATCGCCGGGTGGGCTTTTTTCTGGAAGAGCTGTTCGTACTGCTCCTGAAGCTCTGCCAGATTTTCATTACCTTCACCGTTTCCGCCATCGCCGCCTTCAGGACCGGGCTGGTTACTGACTCCAAAAGGGACTGGTGGGTTACCGGTGCCGTTAGGGATGATGGTTGTAGCGGCTGCACCTTTACGCTCTGCTTCCTCTTTCGCTGCTTTCGCTGCGTCATTGATTGGCTCCAGAGCGCTGCCAGGCTTGCCGTCATACTCCACTTCCGAACCTTCTGGCCACAGCTGGTTATGGATGTGGGAGAGGCGCAGAACGCGGTACTTTGCTTTTTCCTCTGACATTTACGCGCCCCTTAACCAGTGATGCGTGAGCGGATTGGATACGGTGAGTTGTTATCCACATCCAGATTCATGCCGGCAGTGAATGCGCCAGCAGTGAGCGGGCCGGTACCGACAACATAGTTAATGCGCAGATAACGCTGAACGCCCTGCGGCACCTTCTGTGACCAGACGCGCTTGCCCGATGTCATGGCGCTAAGAGCCAGATCGCTGGTTGATGCCAGCGTGGTCCAGGTGCTGTTATCGGGGCTGGTCTGCAACTGGATGTTTACCGTTGCAGCGCCAGCGGCGGTGGCTGTGGTATTCACGTTAACGAACAGTTCCACTGGATAACCCACACCGATATCACGGCGAGTGCCGTCAATCGGACCGAGGTCAATAACATCAGTTGAAGCAGCAGACGCGGTAACCGCCTGCGCTTCGGAGAACATCAACAGTTTGTCGAGGATCATGATTCTCTCTCCATTTAGCGGGGCATCATTGCCCCGCTGAGTTGGTCAGGGGGTTAGACGACGCGCGCTTCTGTTTCGAGAATCGCATCAACTTCACGGATCGGAATGCCGCGGAATGAAGTCCACCAGTCGCCTTCAGTCTCTTTTACAGTCAGAGCCAGAGAAGCCTTATCCAGAGACTGCAGATCAAGCGCTTGGCCAAGGGTCCGATTCATGTAGAACACCGGCTTACCCATGCCGCGGTTAGGGACGCGGTGCAGGGCTTTGATCATCAGGGTGACGATGTTGGCGGCAGAGCCAGGCACCGACAGATCGCTGACATCGATATTCGCGATGCGAACCACATAGCGCCAGTCACGCAGGGTCAGGCCGTTATCCCACTTATAGTGAGAGCGGTAACCCTGATATTTGCCGCCGTTGGCGTCCTGGAGCGTTTGCTCGCCCAGATCCTGATGTTGCAGGCCTGCTTTCTGGCCTTTCGGGAAGATGCCGTGAACGGTATTTTCACCCCAGACCACCAGCCAGATTGAGGTGTTGTCAGTACCGGTACCGCCAGCATCGATGATGTTCTGGCCGTTGCCAGCGGTTTTGCTGGAATAGCGAGAAGACAGGCCCATGAACTGCTGAGGGTTAACGCTGGTATCGCCGTAAAACAGCGTCTGCGCCATCTGCTGATTCATCGCTTCAATAAACGCGCGGTCTTCAGAAAGGCGGAATTCAGACGTGTTACCGTTCAGGTCAGCCAGAGATTTATCCACCTCTGCATAAGCTTCAAGCATGCCGGCAGAGTCGGTGATCTGCACGGTGGTGGATTTACTCGGCTGCACACCGTAGTTGAGCAAACGCCAGGTGGCCGTCGGCAAACCTGAGCGCACGGTGGTGCGGTGGCCGGTTGGAAGGTTGCCTTCAACAAACGGCATGTCTTCCAGAATCGGGTTAGTCTGGCCGAGTAGTTCAATGATTTTGTCGATCTTACCGTTTGGATCTACGCGCTTACCCCAGTCAGCCAGCGTCAGCGCAGTTAAGCCTTTAACAGCCATGATTTATTTCCTCAGTTTTTGCCATACAGAACATCGGCCGCCGAACGCTGGCCTTTCTCATTTGACGTGACCAGATTGTCTTCCGACATGGCCGCGCCCACCTTTACAAACACGCGAATCAACTCGGGATGGTTGCCCATGCCGGTTGTTTCCAGAAACTCACGGAGCTGCGGCGTGGCGAATTTATCCATCGCCTGCTTTGCCCGCGTCAGGTTCCCATCAAACTTATCGCCGCCGATCTCGGCGTCGTCTTTTGCCGCTGTGCCCCAGTCGGCCACCTGCTTCTGCCAGGTATCGGCCTGCTGCTTCATCAGCTGCGGCATCACCTTGCTGCCGTAAAGATCAACCAGTTTCTGCGCCTGCTCCTGAGACAGGTTCAGTTCACGGGCGATTGGCTCAAACTGGGCAACGGCGTCTTTATCCAGTTCCGCACCCTCTGGCGCTTTGAACTCATAGGCTTCCGGCGCGCCTTCGGGCTTCTTATCACCCTCTTCCTCACCGTCTTTTTCGTCGCCAGTTTTCGCAGCATCAGGCTTTTCACCTTCGCCCTCTGGCTTCTGGGCTGCGCCTTCGCCCTCACCTTCAGGTTTGTCTGCAGCATTCTGCTGTGATTCCTTGGTGCCTTCCTGTCCTGCTGGTGCAGATTCAGAACCGTTAGTTGCCGCTGGCGCGCCTTCTGCGCCACCGTCTACAGGGGCTTCGCTACACAGACGGCGCATTAGCAAACGTTCAAAAAAATTCATTTATCAGCTTCCTCTCTGGCTTCATTTGCCATGGTCAGATAGAGATCCGGGCAGTGCGTCATCACCTCGTTAAACAGGCGGAGTCCTTCACTGCGACGTCCCTCATTGAAATTGGTAGCCGCGTTATCGCCGGTGAATGACAGCGCAAACACACCGGCATTACTGAGCAGCAGCCAGATCAGGCGGCGGCCCTGCACTGATGACATGACGTGCTTCAGGTCGTCGCGCTGGCGTTCTGCAGCCAGCTTCTGATTCTGCTCGGCGTCTTTCAGGCGCTGTTCATCATCGAAATCAGTCATTGCTGCATACCTCCCGCAATGGCGCTGAGCGCGTTTGGACCTTCCAGATTTGCCTGGCTGAGGTCTTTAGCACCGGCCACTGCGGCCTGCGCCATTTGCATCTGTTGCTGCTGCTGGATCTGCTCAGCACGCGCCTGGCGGATTTTCTGAACTTCCTCATCAGGCACGATCACAGACGGCGAAACGCCGATAGAGTCGCCGTAGCTGTCAATGATTTTGTCGATGTCCAGTTTGTCGAGCGCTTCAGGTTTGGCCTGCGCCATGCCGCCCACGAAGCCCACGAAGCGCTCCATGCTGTTGACGCCGATCGACTTCTGCGCCTGAGCCATGACGGAGATATATTCGATGCGCAGCGCGGTACCCTGCAGAACCTCCGGCGCTGGCGGGAGCATGCCTTTGCGCTGCATGATGGCGAACGCGCGGTCAATCAGCGGATCAAGGAACTCATCGTTCAGGCGCTCCAGCACCGGCCCGAGCATCAGAAGTTTCTCTTCTCGCAGCTCGTTGACTGCTTCCACCGGCATGCTGCGGGTGTTGATGTTCTGAAGCATCAGGAACAGGTCAACAAAGTAGGAACTGCGGATAATGTCTCGGGTGTCCTGGATGTCGTTCAGCAGATCAGCAGTGTTCGGGTTGACCATGTAGAGCGGTTTCAGTCCGTCCTGACCGGTCAGCTGATCAACGTATGTGACAGCGCCAGGCAGCTGTGAGACACGCTGGCTCTTTAATGAAGAAGGCCCGACCATAGGCGGGTTTGTGGCTTTGTCGATCAACTGGCTTTTGCGCTTCTGCTCGAGCTGCAGCGCTTTGACCTGTCCCAGCGCCGTCATGCCTGGGCAGTTGCTGCCGTAGGCGTCTTCGCCGTTCACTTCCCAGCGCGGCGCCAAGATCGGAAACTCATCAAAACCGGATTCACGCAGGATCTTGTCATCACCCGCTTTCTCAAAATAAACAGATTTGTAGCGCTTATTTTTGGCGTCCATCTTGCCGGTCTGGCGGTTCACGTTTGGGTAAACAGCATGGATAACGTCATGCCAGGCTTCCGTGGTCTGGGTTGCCCACTGGCCTTTGACCGTTTCGCTCACGTTGTCCAGGCCGAACTGCTCCACCAGCTGGCGTGTGGTCATACGGAATTCACGGAACACCGTGTCAACACTCAGACGTGCGCTGTTCGACACGTAATAGCTGCCGATCGGGAATGGGTAGGTGCGGATAATGTCTTCGTCATCTTCCAGTATCGCCATGGCGGCAGTGCCGTAGGTGCCGAGCTGTGCGTAGACGATGGGCAGCGATTGATAGAGGTTCGATTTGTTGAACACCTCATTCATGCGGCGCTGCACATCTTCCAGCCAGACTTTCACCGGGCCGTAATCTTTCATTGCCGGATCTGAAACTGACAGTGTGAACCACGGGCGGGCCGGGCTGGTGATGCCGGACATCATGCCGCTGGACAGCGTGCGCTCTGCCAGGGTGCAGGTCGGATCAACAATGCTGGTATTGCGGCGATTATCCCGGTTGGCATCAGAAACGAGAAAGCGACTGGAACGCGGGCTGATGTAGTCAGACAACTCGCGCCAGTGTGAATTAAAAGTGGTCCGCTCATCAGTGAGCATTCCCAACTGTTTGTTTAATCGCTGCTTCAGCGTTTCTTCGGCCATGATTGCCCCGGTTCCTGTTACTGACCCAGCAGCGTTTTATTGCTGGTATTGGCCTTTGAAGTGTCACCCTGCGAACCGGTCAGCAGCGTTGAAGCACGTCCTGCAGCAGCACGGCGGCGGCGTTCTTCATCGTCGCGGGCGCTGACAACGGCGTCATCCTGCGCCTGTGGCGCGGCCTGAACTTCTGGGGCTGACGGTACGGAAGGTTTTGAACCCATGCACATGGCTGTAACTCCCTTGGATAATTACCAAAATTAAACCATATACGCATTATTTTGACCACTAATAAGCAAAAGCATTTGACAATAGTTACCAAAATGGTAATAGCTAGGCCATGGAGAGCGCTGACATCGACTCACAGCCCGGAGTACCGCAGCAGTTTATTGGGCTTAAAAGTAAAGGCGGTGGATAAGCCGGGCATCATCCCGTCACCAGATTGAAAGATGCTTAGCAGTGTCTTTCCATGTGGTGAATGCGGCCAGCGCACGCGGAAGACTGACAAAGATCGCACACAGTCTAAGAGTTTCCGTTCTGGAGTTTGTCAGTCTGACCAGAGCACCGGGAGGCACCCGGCACCACACATATCAGGCGAGAGCATTTAGCGGGCGTTCAGGAGCGCCACAGAGACGCTGAATGCTCTCACCTGATGTGCCGTAGGACTGTTATCCGTAATGCTGTGTTTCTTAGCCCGCCCTGTGCGGGCATTTTTTTCTATCAACGTAAATTATCGTGACATGTTTTGACACAATGCTTTAATGACCTATCACGGCAATCGAAAAGGAATAATAAATATGAAAATCAATACCGGTGGGTCCAGTGTCACAGTGAACGGAGTGACGCACATAGCACGTCAAGTAACGATCGTGGATGGAAAAGTTTATGTCGACGGCGTGGAGAGTGATAACGCCTTGCAAGGTCCGATAACTGTGACTGTTAACGGCAATGCCGAAAGCGTAGAAGTTGCGCACGGTTCAGTCACGGCTACAGGCAATATCGGATATGCTAAGACGATGAGTGGTAGTGTCAGATGCTCCGACATTACCGGGAATGCTAAAACTATGTCTGGCGATATAATTTGCCAAACTATCGGTGGAAGCGCATCCACTATGTCGGGCGATATTATCAACCGATAAAAATTCTCCCTGACCAAGCCCGCCCCGTGCGGGCATTTTTTTGTCTCAAATTCGAGCCGCTAAGACTATTCCTAATCGCTTTTTGAAGGTATGATTCATTAAAATTTGTTACCTATCTGGTTACTGTAATGAGCGACGCGATCAAAGAAATTGCTGGGGTTTTAAAGGACGCACTTGTAACTCCGGTGCAGGAGGCTTTTGTATATAGGGCACGAAATCCATTTTTCGGAACCATGGTTATTGCCTGGCTTTTTTATAACTGGAATAAAGTTGCTTTTTTCTTTCTCTCAGACTTCAAAATTATCGAAAGGATTGACTACATAAGACATAAGATACCCGACAATTCAGTTATTTCTGGCATAAGTATTTCTCACACCCATTCTCTTTGGTTCCCTTTTTTATGGGCCTGCTTTATATCTCTAACATTCCCATTTTTTACATACGCTTCCATTTGGGTTCATAAGAAAATAACGGCTCATATCGAAACCATTAATTCGAAAAAAGAAGTTAAAAGAATACAACTTCAAAAAGAATTAATGGTTGAGATGGCCAAAAATGAATCAGCAAAAACTAAACAACTAGCTGAAGAAGAATCGGTTATAGAAGACTTCCGGCAGAAGTCTGCAACCAGCAGAGCTAACATAGAGTCTTTGAAGAAGCAACGATCTGATTTAGATTCTGAGATAGAGTCTCTCAATGCAGTCCGGACGACCACTCAAAGCTCACTCAATGAGATTAGCGAAAATTTGAATAAAAAGAAAAACGAGTATAATGATTTATTGACGAAATATGATTTCATAGCAGAGAAGCATGGGTCCATTGAAATGCTTCAATCAGAAAACAACGAACTTAAGAAACATTCGGAACTATTTGAGTCAATGAGGAATGATTTCATGGAGGAGATCTCTGAAAATAAGAGCGCAACTCTTGGCCTTCAAAAAGAACTTTCTGATAAGTCCTTAGCTTATATCAATCAGGCAAGAGCGCTTTCCGCCCAGCATAGTGATAATAATGATTTAAGAGCAAGGTTAAATTCTATCAATGAAAACCATAAAAGGCTTAGAGATAAATACAAAAATATTTTCCTAACAAACTCACATAATGGCGAAATATATGTCAATGAGCGTTATTCAAACGCTCTTAGTCAAATTAACAGATTAGGACCTCAAATCCTTAATTCTATGGACTCTGACATAAAAAATGGTAAAGATTAATCTAACCATAAGGATCATATTCTGTCTCGCTCTGCCCTACCTGGTTGCTTCCCACATAATGGAGCTTTTTCACCACCGGAAACGCGAACGTCAGCGCCAGCGCGTCGGCATCGTTGGGTGATTTACCCAGGCGCTCTTTGATGCTCGTCTTATCCTCCAGCACAATGCGGCTGTCCTTCAGCCGCACTTTGTACTCTGCCGCCGATAACTCCTCCGCCACTTGCTGGCTATCCAGCTGCCCGCCATCCTTCAGCCAGGTCTTAACGGCGTTGTACATCTCGCCGCGCTTGTTCGCCATCTGCGGATCGGTTGAGCCACCGCCGAACTGTATCAGCTGCCAGTTGCGGCCCCAGTTGTCGCCCACTGACTTCAGGCCGGTACCATAGCCGTAGTCGATGAACACGGCATCAGCGCGGTACTCGTCCTCAAACTGCGCGATGGTTTTGGCAAACAGCACATCGTCTGTGGTGCGCTGGTGCTCGCCCAGCTTTTTGGTGTGCAGCCCCTGCCGCAGGTAGATAACTGCGGGGTCACCGCCCTGGTGCGCCGGGTCAACGCCGATAACCGTCGCAGCGTGCGCCACCTGACCGGGAGTGATCACCCTGCCAACGGCTGCATCTGTCAGGCCGGTTGGGATGAACTGCGCTTCTGACGCTGACGGGAACAGGCCGCGCACACGGACCTTCACAAAGTCGCTGTCTTCGCCGTAGTCGTCCACCCATTTCTGAATCTGCTCTTTGTTCGTGCCCTCAACGGTGCGGCTGTCTATCTGCTTCGTCTTCCAGCGGTGCCGGAACTTACGGAAACACTCCCGGAAACGGCCGGTGTTACGCGTCGGGTTTCCGAACGCAATCCAGATAATCTCCGTGTTCTCGTCCGTTAGCGCGCCCTCGGCTACTTCCCACACCAGATCGGCGATATTGGAAGCTTCGTCGAATATCAGGATGATTCGCTTGCGCTCGTTGTGCAGGCCGGCGAATGCCTCGGTGTTGTTCTCTGACCACGGCACCGCGTCTGCCCGCCAGGCTTCGGCGTGCGATGGGTCGTTGCTGTAGATGGCGGTTTTGGTGCTGGTGAACCAGTCCTGTGTGATGCTCAGGCGCTGCCATTTTGCGATTTCCGGCCAGGTCTTGGTGCGCAGCTGGTTCTCTGTGTTGGCGGTCACCACCACCTTGCAATCCTCGCAGGTGTCCATGCCCCACTTAGTAATCATCGAGATGAAGGCTGATTTTCCGATCCCGTGGCCTGAGGCGCGGGCAATCATCAGCGGCTGGTGCCGTGTCGCTGGATTCTGCAGGTGATCACCTATTTCCTGGAATGTTTCGGCCTGCCACTGGCGCGGCCCTTTGGAGTACGCCAGGTCGGTACCCTCTTCACCCCACGGGAACGCATACAGCGCATAGCCATAGGGGTCATGCGTGAACGCGCCGATATCCTCAATCAGCTGCATCTCAAGATCGGCGGCACTACTCATCTTTGCTACCCGCTGCGGCACGCTTACGGGCGGCGGCCAGCTTATCAGCCAGGCTGACGTTGATATTCAGCTCCTGCACCTCTTTGAAGGCGCTCACGCCGACATGCTTACCGATCAGCTCGAGGTTCTTCACTTTGTCCGGCCACTTCACTTTCTGCATGGTCGATTCGATATCCTCTTCACCGTCACCACCGGCCATGCGGATCCGGTTGATGTCCATGGCGCTGAGCGATGTGCGCCAGACTTTCGGCCACTGGCTCACGGGCTTCAGGCCGCCTTCATCGGTCAAGATGTCGAGCACGTCCATCTGGTCAATCTCCACCAGCCGCTTAAGCACGTAATCGGCATCAATCTTTGTCCGGCGGCTGCGCGCCTGGCGTAGGTGTATGATGCGTTCCTTGACGCGAGGATCCGCCATCAGGCGGCTGGCGGCATTAACGGCTGTCGCTGCTGAGTAACCGGCGGTGATGGCGCAGGCGGTCTGATCGTCTGGATTCTTCACGTACTCCTCGCAGTAGCGCACCATCTGCTCGGTTAGTGGTTTGGTTGACTGCGGCTTAGGCATGGTAACACCTCAAAATTAATTACCGTTTTGGTAATAGTACCATGCAAATAACAGCAGCCAAATGGCGGGTTAACTTCGCTTGACGTGATGGGCGTGCGCGCAGAGGAATGCAGCGTTCTCTGTATCGAACTGCTCACCGGCTATTTCTTCCCAATCCGCGGCGAACTTCCAGCGCACATCCCACTTCCCATTACTGCGCGGCCAGATGATGTAACCACTGGTGAAGTCCCGGCCTGCGTGGATGTCAGGCAACTTTTCGCCCCTGTCCATGAAGTAGAATCTGGTGCCGCCGCTGATGAAGGTTCTCATGGATTAATTTAAAATTTAGTTGGGAAACCGCCAACCGAAACATGAGTAATGTCTTGCGGTATAGGCTTCCACTCGTCTGGCCCTTGGCGATGGTAAGAAGCTATTAGGTTTAGCTGCTCCCCATTTCTTAAAGAAGCGTTGAAAGACAATGGCATTTTTGTAGTTATGCCTCTCATCAAACCTACTGTAAAACCACAATATCCGGGCTTGCCATCAAGACACAAATCTTTAACAAACGCAGAAGTATGGGGTGACTCAGGAACTATAAGAATAATATCTTTTTCTTCAAAATTATTATTAAAAACGAACAAACATTCTGAAATAACCTCTACAAAATGAGCGGCGAAAACTTTCACATCCAACTTTTTATCGCTATCCATTTTAAAGTTAATTTTCAGATTGGAAAAATCTTGTTCTTTTGGTTTGAAGGTGCTTTTATTATCAATAATATCCTTCATTTGAGCAATAACAGCCTCTACGCCATCACTGTTCAAATTCAAATATAACGTTTGAGTAAGTAAAGCTGGCATAAATGATTCATCACATTTCACTGGAATAAATTTTAGATTCCCCTGTGCTGCTTTCATCAAAGCATTCTGCCACTCAAGTGTAACCATCTTGCTTTCGAGGCTATTCTTGGTGACAAAGAAAAAGAAGAACTTTGCTTCACCTAATCCTGAATTCATACGGTCGATAATACCTTCTCCAGGCTGAATAGACCAAGAATCGTAAAACACGTTCTCTTGTCCATAAATTGCTGAAATTTTTGAAGCGATATGTTCTACAAATGGCTTGTCTTTATAGTTGTGGCTGATAAAAATCATTGTAACTCTCCTTATGCTGCGTGACATGTCACGTCAATTTATATCACTAGCTTCGTTTCATGCCATCCATTTGTTGCCCAGCACGCTGCTTCACCCTGGCAAGGGCATGACTGCACCGGCAGCTGCTCTTTGCACTTACCGCATTGCTGCTGTGCCAGCGCTTCCAGTTGCTGCGCCAGCTCAGCGGCATCCTTCCGGATTAACAGCGCTATGTACTCGTTCAGCTCATACGGTTCACGACCGGGGCGGCGTGCGGCGCAGTTCTGCGCCAGCATCTCCAGTTCCTGACTATCCAGCGCCAGCTCCAGCTTTTTACCACCGGCAGCGGCCTGGCGAGCACGCTGCGCTGCTTTGCGTTCGGCGGGGGATTTAGGCATCAGTCATTCACCCACGCGTGCATAAACCATGATGCCATCCTCTGGGCGAGAGCGGTATACAGCGATGCCGGGACGCGGCCAAAGAGCTATGAAGCGGTTAGCGCCGCTCTGGAGGTTTGCAAATTTGCTCTCGCTCATCACACCAACTGGCATCATTTTGGGTTGGGACAAATAAGCCAGAAGCTCACGCAGGCATGCCAGCTCAAACTGCTGACTTTCTATGGCCGTGCCAGCACCTTTTGCGTTGAGTGATTCGATATGTTCAATACGTTCACGCACAGTGTTTACGTTTACCGACTTCATCACTCACCATCCTTACCGGCGCGGAGTTTGGCTGCAATTTCTTCGCAGACATGCGTAAGTGAGCAGAGGCTTATGGCAGGATGCGCCTTAACCATCTCCACCCCCTCAGCCCGCACGGAGTTCAGGTCGGCGTCGGTGGCTGGGAAAGGGTTCTCTGCGTTCACATCACGGCTGACATACGTGTTGATCTCAGAGACATAATCCAGCGGAACACCGGCAAACGTGTAGCCTTCACTTTCAGAGAAATACTCAACGTGATTTTCACTGATATCCGTCAGTAACTTCAACATCAGGACATTCTCAGCCGCCAGCGCGTCACGCTGCTCCTGCAGTTCATCACCACGCACCAGCGCGCAATCCAGACGCGTTGCCAGCACACTCACCATCTTCGCAATCTCTATCAGCGGCGTATCCATGCCGATCGCTTTGGCAAACGCATGCCCTGCAGCGACTAACTCTTTTCCCTTAACATCACTTAACTTGCTATTTTCCATAAATATTTTTCACCTCAGACCGTTATCTGAAATCACAATTTCTGGGGTTAACACGCTTTTTGCTGCGCTGGTTAACCTGTTCAGAACTCTTCTACGTCCCATCCCGCGGCTTTTGGCTTCGGGTAAACCGCTTTGAAGGCGAAGGGGTACGAGTCCGCCGCGACCTTCATTTTCACCCTGGCGTCATCGCTGAAGATCCGCTTTGAGCCTTTGACGTCGTGCATTTCAAGCTGGCCACTGGCATACATCACGGCGAAATCGACGATGATAAAGCAGCTGTCAGCGAGGCGCAGTTTGATACCTTCAAACCGGTACCAGAGGATTAGCCCGGCGCGCTTCTGCAGCTCGAGGTGAGCGGCATAGGCGGTTTCGGATTTGTTCATCTGGCCGGTTTTGAGTCTGCCCAGTGCGTAAAGGCGCTTCTGCATACTGTTACCTCATTGGTTGCTATTACCATTCTGGTAATACTTAGCAAGTAAAAAAATGCGCCCATTTGCACTTTATCGCTATGCCCTTAAAACGCTCTGTATCGCGTTCTGCGAGTACTTACCGCGTTACCTGCTCCTTGCCTGCCCTGATACCAGATAATTAAATCTGATGCGGCTGGCGCAGGATTATTACTGATTTGGAACAGTCATCCTCTCCACCCGTCCGGGATTTCTTTGTCTGGCACGGGCATCACAGTGATGTCACGCTGGCGGTTCGCTGTTGCCGATGAAGCCGCCGGTCTGGCTCTTCGCTGTGAAACACTACGCGCAAGCTTCTGCTCCCACTGGGACTGGGTGAAAAACTTACCCTCCCCGATCCAGTACGTCACGAACTCAGCAATCTCAGTCTTCTCTGGCGGGGTCTTCAGGATGATCCCCCAGACAGCTGCCCGCCGCTGAAGATCCTCATCGGGTAGCCAATCTTCGAACATGGAGAACTTACCGCCAGTAACAGGGGCATTAATCACGGCAGATTCAACAGCAGGAAAGTTATCCACAGGAGCAGCTAATTTTTCTTCGCGTGCGCTGTGTGGGGTTTCTTCCATTTCCCTGATCCCTGATCCCTGATCCATTCCCAATGGTAGCTCTACGGTAGTGCTACTGTAGTCGTACGGTACAAGCTCAAGACACTTGATTTTACTGGGCCGAGGCTTGTTCACGACCTGGTGGCGGCCGAAATTGCAGATGTGTCCAAAATGCTTGTTATCGGACGTGGAATACATGGCGATGTAACCACAGTTGGAAAGCTCCTGTATCAGTACCGGAATGCTCAGGGAGGGTTCACGAATAGGGAATACCGCTGCGCGGATGAGTTTAGGGTTAGCATTAAAATAACCTTCATCGTCGGCATAATTGAGCAGCCCAATCGCCAGTAAGCAGGCTGGCTCTGATAGTTCTGACATATCCTCATCAGTCCAGAACTCGGGTTTAATAGTCCTGATACGAGCCATCAGATAACCTCCGGCGAAGTAGTTCCCGCGGCGCTATCCATGATCTGCTTAATCTCAGCCTGGCGGCGCAAACTGGAATCCATCGCACACTTCACGCAGTGGCCGTTATAGACGTAACGCTCGCTTTTATGGCCGTGCTTACACAGCTTGCCAGTGTAGTAGCGTTTTAGACCTGCTTTCGCAGCCTCCATGCGAGTAATGATTTTCATTTTGTTACCTCACCCTACGTTTACTATTACGACTATTTTCTCCTAACCATGAAACAAATCAAGGCTCATTTGCATATTTGGTAACGATTGGTTGTTTTATAAGGCTTTTTAGTAATGAGAGTGTAATAAAAAGCCGCCATGTAGGCGGCCTTCGGTGCAGGGTATGTGGTGGTTATGCGGCAGAGTAGAAGAAGGAAAGCAGCTGCTCTTTACTGATATTTGGGTTAATCCCGGTGACAGCTTTATGCAATTCCGTCATATAGTTACGACTTGGAACGCGGCGGGCGTACACCAGGTGAGTACGGATATAATTCACTGTCGTGCCAGCCTCTTTAGCCAGCTGCTTCTTTTCTTCCAGCGACAGTCCCTGCCAGAACTCTTTGAAGTCAAACGGCTCCATTGGGGCCTCCAGATAACGATTTCATCCACTGAATTGTTACCTAACTGGTCGCGCTTATCAACCTGTATTACCAATCTGGTGCATTTACCAGAAAGGTAACATCGGCTTTAATTGCACCCAGCAACCTGATAAACCCAAATCATGTATGAAGGAAACAAATGAAGCCGATTTCCGGGATCCGCAGAGCAAACCTGATTTACCTGCTTGAGACCCGTTTCGAAGGTAACCAGACTCAGATGGCAAAAGCCCTGGGTTCATTACCGAACCTGATCAGTCGATGGACGCGTGATAAGCCTATGGGCAGCGCAGCGGCGCGCAATATTGAGCGGGTACTGAAGCTGGAAGATTACTGGCTGGATAACGACCGGGACAATGTGCCGCCAGTCGCCCAGGACGTGGAGATCAGCGACGTGGTTTCCCACAACCTGCGCCTGTGGATGGACAAATCCGAAGACCTGAAAACACAGGGTAAAGTTCACCGCGCCAGCGGCGTGAACCAGTCAACCGTGGGCCGCGTTCTGAATAAAGAGATCGACCCGACCATCAGCACTGTTAACTCTATCGCTAAAGCGTTCGGCCGCAATGGCTATGAGCTGCTGATCCCGAGTACTGACGCCCGTCAGATCCAGTATGACCGTGACCTTTATGAAAAGCTGGACCCAGCAGACAAAGAGAAAATCGCCAGCTTTATTGAGTTCGTAATCAGCCAGACACAGAAAGAGTCAGATCAGTAAATACCGCGGCTCTGTGACGGTATGAATCAGCCATATACCGTCAAAGCCCGGACTCCCGCCACCTAATCCAGCCCACTCAACACCTACCCGATGCCATAAACCCCGCCCTTACAGTTACCATTATGGTAATTTTTTCTTGTGATAACGATTGACACACCCTGAAAAACGCTTATTATTAGCCTCAAGTGTTACCATTTTGGTAATAGAAAATAGCTCTTTAACAATCCGAAACGGGCAATCACAACCCACAATCTGGCCGCCCACCAGATGGCACGGCTAACCCGTAGAACCGGAACGCCTGCCCGGAAAGTGAACATCCCTATCCCTTTTTCGGAGACAGATCATGACCTTTAATGATGTGACCGGAGAGCCTTTTGTAATAGTCCGCATAGCCTGTGGCTACCTCTGGAGAATGACAAACGTCCAGACTCGCTTCAGTCAGACAGTTAACCGTGACCAGTTCCGGAATATCGCCTTAGCCGCATATGGGCTTAAAGGCTCTTTGTCATGCAACCAACTATTACCAAAACGGTAATTCTGGATTCAGAAATGAAATATCGTTACCAGAACGGCAAGTACACCTTTACCGCCTGCGTGCTGGGCATTGAGCGTCAGTTCTCTGACTTCAGCGCCGGCGTTGAGTGGGTATTCACACAAAAAATGGCCGCCAGCTGCGCGGCAGACATGGGAGGCATTTGAGATGTCAGCTTATGCACAGCATGAAATCGCCGAAGAGCAGCGCTGGCAACAGCACGACGCTCAGGTCAGTAAGGATGAGTGGATCCGTGACCGCGCGGACGAACTCCAGGCAAAGTGGCCGGAAGAGTTAACCCGGCTTTATAACCCCTTCCTGCTTACCTCTCTACCGGGTTTGCGCAGTGAAGCCGCGCAGGATGCTTACGCAGAGATGGTCGATAAAATCTGCCTGGCGCAGGCTGAAGAAGACTGGCAGAACAAAGAGTGGCTCGGTAAGGACTGGACGCCATGACCGCGATGCCTGAAATCAAAATGGCCCCGAGCGATCCGGGGCTTTACTTCAACATTCCCAACGAGGCCTATCACGCTGGCCCCGGCGTCAGTAAATCGCAGCTGGACGACATCGCCATTAACCCGGCGGTGTTCCAGTGGCGCAAAACAGCGCCTGAGGATGAAGAGAAGAAAACGGCGCTCGATATGGGTACTGCCCTTCACTGCATCCTGCTGGAGCCTGAAGAGTTCGGCGCCCGCTTTATTGAGGCGCCGCCATTCAATCGCCGCACGAATGCCGGGAAGGAGGCTGAAGCCGCATTCCTGAAAGATTGCCTTTATACCGGCAAAACAGTGCTGGAGCATGAGGATCATCGGAAGCTGAAGCTGATGCACGCCAGCGCATTCGCACACCCGGCGGCGCGGTTCTTCCTGGAAGCCGATGGCCACTGCGAAACGTCGATTTACTGGGACGATGAGCAGACCGGCGAACTTTGCCGGATCCGCCCGGACCGGTTCCTGAAAAATCAGCCGGTAATCGTGGACGTGAAGAAAGTGGCGGACATGGAGCGCTTCGCCCGTCACGTCGATGAGTTCCGCTACCACGTGCAGGACGCCATGTACCGCGACGGCTTCTATCAGCACTTCAACGAATACCCACAGTTCGTTTTCATCGTTGTCAGCGAGAGCATCGATTGCGGCCGCTATCCGGTGCGCGTCTTTCAACTCGACGCGGAAGACGTCGCCGTAGGTCACGATCTTTACCGGCGTGATCTGAACACCTATCACCAGTGCCGCCTGACCAATACCTGGGGCGGCGTTGAATCACTTTCCCGCCCGGCATGGGCGCGCAAAAAGGACAATCAGGCATGAGCACTAACTTAGTCACCAACGAAACCACCAGCACCGCCGCCACCATCTTCAACCCGCAAAGCCTGATGCAGTTGCAGCAGTTCGCGCAGGTGATGTCTGAGGGCGTTGTTGCCATCCCGCAGCATTTGCGCGGTAAGCCCGCTGACTGCCTGGCAGTAACCATGCAGGCGGCGCAATGGGGCATGAACCCCTACGCAGTGGCACAGAAAACGCACATCGTTAATGGCGCGCTGGGCTATGAGGCGCAGCTGGTAAACGCGGTCGTGTCGTCTTCCAACCTTCTCTCCAGCCGGATCAATTACAGCTGGAGCGGCGACTGGTCGAAGTGTACCGGCAAGAACGATAAATCAGACCTCCTGTCCGTCACTGTGTCGGCGGTGATCAAAGGTGAGTCTGAGCCGCGTGAGCTAACCATCAGCATGGCGCAGGCTGGTGTGCGTAACTCGCCGCTGTGGGAGCAGGATCCGAAGCAACAGCTGGCATACCTCTGCACGAAGCGCTGGGCGCGCCTGCATGCTCCTGACGTGCTGCTGGGTGTGTATACGCCGGATGAGCTGGACGAAACGCCACGCGGCGAACGTGACATCACACCGCGCACCACCGCTGACCTGAACAGCATGATCGGCAGCAGCGTCGAAGCACCATCGGCTGATGTTCGTGATTATCGCGATGACGCCGTGCTGGTTGCCGGTCTGCAGGAAGAGATTGAACAGGCTGACACGCTGGAGAAAGCCAGCGCTGTCGGTGAGAAGATCAGCCAGCACAAGGACGACTTAACCGAATCCACCTTCCGATCACTGCGCGCTAAAGCCGTGAAAGTCTATAAGCACCACGACGCCCGCCGCCAGATTGAAGCAGCGATCAACAGCCTGGACGCCAGCGCGCCGGACGCGAAAGAGACCTTTATGAAAGTTGAAGCAGACCTGCAGCGCCTGAAAGGTGCGCTGGGGGATGAGCTGCACGAAGGCTTCAGCATCACGCTTGGCGACATGCGCGCCGAATACGTTTAACCAACACCAGTGAAAACTCAGGGGCCCATCGCGGCCCCTTTTCTTTGGAGAGAAAAAATTATGAAAGGTGCAATCCGTAAAGATCAGTTGCTCGAGCGCGTGCCGCTGTCTGAGTACACCATCAATCAGATGGAAAAGAATGGCGAGTTCCCGAAACGCTTCCCGCTGACCAACCGCACCGTCGCCTGGAACGTCGACGAGGTAGAGGCCTGGCTCGATGAGCGCCAGCGCAACGCCAGCGCAGCACAGCGTGACCCGTCACTGGCTGCGAAGTTCGAAGCCAATCCCAACCACCGTAAAGCCGCTGAGCGTTCAGCGATGAGAATGGCGGGCTGATCATGACATCGAAAGAACTAATCCTCACCTATCTGCAGGAGCATGTCGGATCCCGGTCCGTCGATATTCACGCTCACCTGGCGGAGCACGGTCTGAAGCGTGAAAGCTCAATGTCAGCGCTGAGCAAACTGGTGCGCGCCGGTGAAGTTATGCGCGCCCGATTCCGCCAGGACTACATCTGCTGGCTGAAAAACACCAACGTGGTGATAAGCCCCAGTGAAATGCGTAACCGGCTGAGCAATGCAAACCGCCGCCTGAATGCGATGAACAGCATCAACGTGGTGTTTGATGAGTGCCGGGCAAACAGCCAACTGTACCGGATGGATCAGTTGCTGCGTTCGGCGCGTGGGGTGCGGGCATGAACTATCAGCTGATTTATGCCGACCCGCCCTGGTCATATGGCAACACCATCAGCAACGGTGCCGCGGATAACCACTACGGCACCATGTCGATGGCTGACCTCAAGCGCCTGCCGGTCTGGTCGCTGGCTGCGCCAGATGCTGTGCTGGCGATGTGGTACACCGGCACTCACGCTGAAGAGGCTATCGCGCTGGCTGAAGCCTGGGGCTTTGATGTGCGCACGATGAAGGGTTTCACCTGGGTGAAGCTGAACCAGCTGGCTGAGCAGCACATCAACAAAGCGCTGCGAGATGGCGAGATCGAAGATTTCTATGACCTGCTGGCGCTGCTGAACACCCAGACGCGCATGAACGGCGGCAATTACACCCGCGCCAATACAGAAGACTGTCTGATCGCCGTGCGCGGTGCGGGACTGGCGCGCATGAACGCATCCATCAAACAGGTGATTTACAGCCCTCTGAGTGAGCACAGCGCCAAACCGTGGGAAGCTCGCCACCGCCTTGAGATTCTCTATAGTGACGTGTCACGCATCGAGTTGTTCAGCCGTGGCGATGCAGAGGGCTGGCACCATTGGGGAAATCAGAATCCACACAATGACGTTGAGCTGGTGCCTGGCGGATTTGAGGTAAAGTACAAACAGCCGCGCCGGATAGAGGTTACGCGCGGCATGGTGCAGATGACGAGAGGTAATGCAGCATGAATAAATTAACTCCCGGCGGCATGGCCGTCATCGTTGGCAGTAGCAGTGAAGCCTTCACGAGCAATGTAGGGCGCCTAGTTCGGACGGTATGCCGTGAAGGCATGCTGAAATCTAAAGTCACTGGCATGGTGAGCGATTGCTGGTTTATCGAAGTGCCAGAGGGTGCCAGACCGCTGAGCGGCAAAATGCCGGATGGCCAGGTGAGCATGTCTTACTGTGGCAATATTCGGCAGCGTTACTGATGCCACTTGATAATAACGACCCCGACGCAGAACTCAGCGCATCGCCGGTGTACGGCAGCATGGGGAAGCTATGATCGCACTGTCGATTTATCTCATTATCGCCGCTTACCTGCTGGGTAAGCTGGAAGACGGGCCGCACTCAACGCAGTCAGTCTTTATTTGCCTGGCATGGTTCCCGGCAGCACTGATTTACCTGTCAGCGCTGCTGGCGGACAAAACACTCGGCGATGACCCTGAACGTTGAGATTCTATTTTTTTCCCTTCTCGATCCACTCATCTACCATGTCGGCCCACTGCTGTAACATGTCTTTACGCTGCTCGCTATATTCTGCCTTGTTATAAACGGCGCGAATACTACGTTGCTCATGGGCCAGGCATTTCTCTATCCAATCCGAATTAAATTCCTTTTCATGCAAAATTGTACTGGCTGTGCGCCTGAGGTCATGAACATTAAAGCTCTCCATTGGGTTACCCTCTTTTTCAAGAATTTTCAGGGCCGTTCTGATTGGCGCATTTAACGCGCCTTCTGACAGCGGGCTGTGTGGGCTAAACCGGCCCGGATGAATATAAGTGGCATCCCCATATAAGTCATTAAGCATCACAAGAATGTCGTAAGCCTGATTTGACAGATATACCTTGTGCGCCCTTTTCATTTTCATCAGCGACGCAGGCAGTGTTAGTGTCCTTTCATCCCAGTCAACCATTGACCAGGTGGCATTACGGAATTCGCCCTTTCTCAGCATGGTAAGAAGAACAAATTTGATAGCCAGAATTATCGTTTTACTGCTTCCGGTCCGTTCTACCGCGCTGAAAAAAATACCTATTTCTTTTTCAGAAAGAGATCTGGAACGCGGGGTGAAACTGGCAATGCTCGATGGCTTTATCCTCTCCGCTGGATTATCCCCCTCATATCCCCTTTCCCTGGCAAATTCATACACCTTGTAGACCAGGGTGCGAACATGCAAAGCGGTAGAGGGTGCTCCTTCATCTCGAATCCTTTCACAAAACTCTCTGAGCTGCATGTGTGTTATTTCACTCATTAGCTTATTGCCAAATAACGGAAGAACGTGGCGCCGGAAGATCGCCAGTCTTAGCTCTTTGGTACTGTCTGCAACACGCCAGCCCTTTTCCCACAGCAATGCATAATCTTTGAAACGGTTTGCTGATCGAAAAACGCTTTTTAACTCCTGTTTTTTCATAGAAGGCGAAATGCCCTGAATCAGAAGTTTTTTGGCCTCCATAAGTTTTTCGCGCGCTTCAGCCAGCGATATACCATCGGCACCGTATTTGCCGATAGTCAGCGTTTCTCTTCTGCCGTTAATACGATAGTCATACCTGAAGGTGACGGTACCGGTTTTCTGTACCGCCACATACAATCCATCACGGTCTGAAACCTTATACAGCTTGGCCTGAGGCTTTAAATTTTTAAGTTTTGTGTCAGTGAGCATCGGGCTTCCTTACGAAAAAATACCGTCATACGCACACCAAAAATGAACGGTATAGAGTATTAAGATGGTACGTAACTTTGACGGTACCGTCAAAGTGACCGACGGTAAATACCGACTTCAGGCAATCGGTAACAATCGTTATCAATAAGATAAATAATAAAAAACCCCGAAAAATCGGGGTTATTAAATCGTCTTCAATCGTAAGCTATTACCAGTGCATGGTTAGTGCTTTTCAATCCACAGTTCGCGACTGTAGGCGACATCTTCAGGGTTAGTGATGGGATAGCCTTTGACCCAAGGTTTAATCAGGCGGCCATTGGTGTACTGATAGATGGGGGCGATCGGGGCCTGCTCAGCCAGGATCTGCTCGGCACGGTTGTAATCGCTGTTACGTACCTGATCGCTGGTCTCCCGACTGGCTTTGGCGATAACCGCATCATAATCCGCGTTGTTAAAGCGCGCGATGTTGCTGC
>Ga0308166_1000710_pt1 | contig 41296 bp, 44 predicted proteins | sample PhyCR2_2_FD_202137 | JGI IMG/M metagenome (GOLD analysis project Ga0308166, IMG submission 202137) | Phyllosphere microbial communities from UC Gill Tract Community Farm, Albany, California, United States - DLSLCC.R2 | ecosystem: Host-associated > Plants > Phyllosphere > Unclassified | place...
AAAGATGGGTTCGTAATTATGAAATTAAACTTAATGAGCAGTATCCTTCATTAAATGCTCATTTTGTAGATAAACATGGACCTGATATACCATTACAGCCTAATCTTGAGCAACGTTCTATAGATGGCAGACATCCAAGAACAGGGACCAGATCTAGGAGAGGACAAGCCGAAATAAGTAGTCAATTCAATGATTGGAGAACACAAATGGCTGTAATTAACGAGGCTACTACTAGAGTTGACAGAGGGTTACCAAGATATACTGGTGTAGATCGTTATAATAACCCTGTTGTAAGCGGTAGAAGCTCCACTGGAGTAGGAAGAGGATATATGCCAAATAGGCAGAATCCATCTCAACCAATTTTTAATCCGGAACTCAATGGATGGTTAATGCGATTTGAGCGTACAAAAAATATTCCATTTACTGGTTATCCAACTAAATAAAAGGGTTTGTTATGAATTTAAAACATCTTGATACTGATATTGATTTTGTGGTTACTCCTGCAGCATTTTTAGGGGTTTTTGACATATATGATCGAGAAGAAACATGGGGGGCCTATTTAGACCAATTTGATCCGAATAATCCAGAAGAACTAGATGGTTTGCTAGAGAAATACTTTTTTAATGATGGTAGAGTGTTGAGGTTTACAGTTGATCATAAAATTGAAATGATAAAAGTTCTTATTAATGCTTTAACTGATAAAAAATTTAACTTTGATGCATTATTAGTAAATGATGAAGATCCTTATGATACATTTTCTCTTCCATATAATTGGGAATTTACACGATTTAGATTCTATTTTGAAGAAGTTTATAAGTTGGCTTATAAGTATTGGGGGAATGAAATTAAAGAAGCTGGTTTTGATATTCCAAATGTAGAGGATATAATTTAGTTTTATATTTTTATTTAAATTAATATCCTAACGAAATTTTATATGAAAGTATAAGAAAGTAGTTGGGATTATAGATTTGATAAGATAAATGTAATTTTAAGAATCATTTTGGTTGGAGACTTTGATTGTGAAAATCTTAGTGGTAAAGAGTGGGGGGCTTCGATATAAAATCCTAAAGATATTAGGTGGTAGTAGTAGATTTCTAAATGATGTTTATTATGTTTTTAAAATATCCGAATAGTACTGTTAATTTTTCAGCAAGTCCCGCCCATGCTCTGACTCCTTTTCATGTATATGATCGGGATGAGTGGGAGGAATATTTATCTCAATATGATCCAAATGATTTTAATCAAATGAAACCTTTATTTAATGAATATTTTTTTAAAGTAAAAAATAAAATTTATAATGTTCATCATAAAGCAGTAGTTATGCTCTCATTAGAGAAAGCTTTGCTGACTGAGAATTATAATTTCACTGAATTATTCGAGTCTGATGATGAAACATGCTTTTATTTTCCTTATAACTGGAAAATTGAAAAACCAAGATTTTTTTTAAAGATATTTATTACTTAATGTTTACAAATTGGGGTGAGGAGGTAATCAATGCGGGTTATAAGATTTCACTCCAAATGAAATATTATGATGTATTTTTGTTATATATTGGTGAAGTAACAGGGGCGTAAGCTTGAAATTTAAAAGGTTGTATGATTTTCAATGCATTAATATTCTTTTATTTTTTAGGTGTTTTCTCTGAAAATTAATATATTTTATGTTGCTTGAATAGCAAAAAATCACATAATCCAAAATTCACTTTTAAAGTTGAAGGTATAGCCAATCTAGAGCTTAATGAAATTCTATTTAGAAAATTAAAATTTTAAATTTTTTCGATTATATACTTGATAAAAATTTAATAGAAAGAAGAAGTAAATCTAAATTTACTTCTTCTTGAAATATTTTGTTGGAATCAATGTGGTCCATTATCTTCATCAATAGTATCTAAATAAGCACCCAAAAATCCAGTTAATGTTTTGTGTTCATTAGGGGTGTTAGCTTGTTCAGTCTGGGTTTCAGTAAAATGAGTACTATGAGCTATATCTTGATTGTTTGAGTTAGGAATAGGTGAATTTTGGGCTGCATTTTCAACTTGAGCGATTACACGTTTAATATCATTACTTAAAGCATCGTTTGAACAAACAGCAATTCCTTCTTGGAAATGATGAATAGCATTAGGGATTTTTTCTTTAAATAAAGCTAAATAGCCAAGTGAAAATGCTGTAAGGGCAGGATCATGTGAACTTAGAGATAGGCCACTAAAAATTTGCTCAGCTTCTAGCGTTTGCTGAGTCTGTAAATATAAAAGGCCGAGCTGAAATTGAGCGATATCAAATGTTGGATTAATTTCAACAGCGTGTTGTAAAGTTGTGATTGCCCGCTCAAATAGACCAATTTCTGCATATTGCATAGCGAGGAAATAACAAGCAGCCCCATGATCAGGTTGGATATTTAATAATTCAGTTAAATAACGAATAGCAGAATGAGCATCGCCATGTTCACTTGCATGAATTGCAAGTTTTAAAGTTTCATCTGCATCAAAAGGAGATAAGAAATTCTTCATCATTGTCTTCTATTTTAGTTTAAATATTTTTGAAAGTTTGGATGATTGTTTAACCAGTCTTGGACTAACACTTGACCGGAGCTTTCGCTACTTGGAGCTCGTCTCATCAAAATATTGTTCATTTTCTGTTGAGCCGCATCTGCTTGGTTTGCGTTATTCAATAAAACATATTCAGCATATTGTGCTGCCATACTGTGTTCATCAATATCATAAGCCTGTTGAATGAGTTCTTTCGATTTCGAGACATTATTTTTCATAGCTTCAACAACTGCTAAGCCACCATAGCTATCAGCAAATTCGGTATTTAATGGTAAGGAAATTTCAAAAGCTTTTTCAGCATTAGCAATATCCTGCTTAAGGATGTAGCACCAAGCTAATACATGCCATGTACCAACATGATTATTCATATATTCTACAGCTTTAAGCAAATGCTGTTCAGCTTTCTCAAGATTCATTTCGTAAAATTCGAGTTGACCTAGACCAGACCATGCACGTCCTGCTTGAGGATAGTGTTCTAAAATTAAATCAAAAGTGTTTTGCGCAGCAGAAATACTTCGTTCATTAAGTTGTACTTCACCCAATGCTAATAGTGCTTCAAACTGATAAGGGTTGATGGCTAAAGCTTGTTGAGCTGTTTCTTTAACGTTTAAGTAATCTGAAAAATTATTATTAGTTTCATATTGCAATAACGCAAGGTTGCCTAATGCTTCAGCATGTCTTGGATTTAAATTAATAGCATTTCGTAAAGACCCTATTGCTCCAGCAGGTTGTTCTAAATGATGTAATATTCTCGCATATAAGACATAAGTATCTGCTTCCACTAACGCAGAAGAATTCATTAAAGGTTGTAATGTTAAATATGCTTGCTCGTATTGATTCATATAAAGTTGTGCATAAGCGAGATTGTGTAATACGGTTGTATTTTCAAACTCAGTACCTAAAACATGTTGGCTAAAACTGATAGCTTCTGGAAATTTACCTAACTGTAAACTTACTAAACTAGCCATCCGGTTTACTTGTGGATCACTAAGTTGTTGTTCTTTTATGTGGTCTAACATATGTTGAAGTACATCAACATTATTCACTATTAAAGCAGACTCAAAAATAGAACTAATTAAATGACCATTTTGGGGGTCCTGCTCTAAAAAACCTAACCAACGTTTAAGTTGTTCTTCACGTTCGAAATCAGTCGTTGTTATCATAAAATTAAAACACCTACTTTTTATAATTATAGAATAAGTTAAATATATGAAATTGAGAAGAAATAATATTATTAAATATATTTTTTTGTTTGAATGTTTCAGCTAAAATGTGCGCACTGTGGAGTACATGTAATGAACCAAGATCAGCTCTTATATTTATTAAAAGAAACATTATTAACAACAGCAATGGTTGCAGCACCATTATTATTAGCAATCATGATTGTGGGGCTATTGGTAAGTATTTTACAAGTTGCCACTCAAATTCAAGAGATGACTTTAACATTCATTCCAAAACTTATTGTTTCAGTGGTGATGTTATTAGTTTTAGGAGGGTGGATGATAAACCACTTGCGAGCTTTCGCAGTTGAAATGTTTCTAAAAGCAGCTAGTTTTTAAACTATATGTTTGGTTTTCTTGAGTTTACGACAGTTCTCTTATTGTCATTACGTCTGCTTCCAATTTTTGTAGTTATGCCTTTAACTATTTTTACTCGGGCACCTATATTTTTTAGACTTATCATTGTTTTGGCAATCTCAGTTATTTTATCTGGATTAGTTCCGATTGAGCATAGTGTAATCACAATTTCCTTGATCATAAGTGAATTTCTTTTGGGAACAGTTCTTGCTTTTGGGTTTCATACAGCCTTTGCAAGTCTAGATTTGGTGGGGAAATTGCTGGATTTACAAATTGGTATTAATACAGCGGGTATCTTTGATCCCTCATCTAGTCATTTAAATGGTGTTATTTCAGATTTATTAATTGCTATTGCTGGGATGTTATTTTTTATACTTAATTTACATTACACCTTGCTCAATGGCTTAGTTGCTTTATTTAGAGTGGTACCTTTGGGTTCTTTTAACTTTCAATTGTTAAATATAAAAAAATTAGTTGGTTTGATGGGGGAGCAGTTCATTTTTGCTTTTATTATCTTACTTCCCGTGATTTTGGGAGTGTGGTTAGTTGATGTTGCTTTTGCCATAATGTCGAGATCAATGCCTCAAGCTAATATTTATTTTCTAGCTCTTCCTGTTAAATTTATTGCTGGTTTGGTTTTGCTTATGTTAGCTATGCCGCTGATTGTCCAGAATGTACCTCATCTTTTTGATGAACCTTTAAAGCTCATTTTATTCTAAAGATTGAAGGTTAAAAAATGGAAGATCAACAAGAAAAATCTGAACAAGCTACACCTTATAAGTTAGAGCAAGCTCGTAAAAAAGGTAATGTACCTAAGAGTATGGATTTACTTTCATTTATAGTAATTTCGGCTTTCCTTGCAGGTTTCATAGCATTATCAGGTGATATTGCTTCGGAAATATTTAGACTTACTCAGTGGTGGTTAGTTCATACAGATATTTTAGTTCAAAACAACTTGGCAAGCGTGCATTATTGGGCTAACAAAAGTTTAACTAAAATATTCAATGTACTTGCTCCATTAATTTTAATAATTATGGTTTTTGCAGTCGCTATAAACCTTGCTTATAGCGGTTTTGTTTTTTCTTTCACAACTTTAAAACCTGATTTTAAAAGACTAGATCCTGTAAAGGGGCTTAAGAAAATATTTTCTAAGCGGATGTTTGTTGAGGTAGTTAGAGTTATTATCAAAGGCCTATTATTTTTTGTGGCTACATATTTCTCAATACTTTATATTATCCATCAATTAATGAGCAATCTAACAAGAACTCCTCAATCAATCGTATTATTTTTTAGTAAATCTATAGTTGTCTTGGTACTTAGTTTACTAGCTGTAATGGCAATTTTTGCAATTTTTGATATGTGGTATGCCAAACGAGAATTCTCACGTCAAATGCGTATGAGTCATAAGGAGGTTAAAGATGAATATCGTCATAGAGAAGGTAGTCCAGAACTGAAGTCAAAGAGACGTAGAAACCAACAAGAATTTTTTAATAAAGTGAAAGCAATTTCTCAAGTTAAAAAAGCTGATGTTGTTATTATTAATCCTACTCATTATGCAGTTGCATTAATCTATAAACCTGAAAAAATGCATGCGCCTATTGTTTTGGCAACAGGAACAGGTATGCTTGCCTCAATGATCAAACGAGTAGCTCGTAAAAATCAGGTGCCTATATTACATCGGCCAGTTGTCGCAAGATATATTTATGCCCATTGTGTAGTTAATCAATCAATACCAGATGAAATACATCATGATGTGGTTGATATTTATCGCTGGGTCATTGCATTACCAAATTCGAAGTTGAAGTTTTAAAAGATGATTGATAAAAATAAATTGAAGTTCGAGTTTTATAATCTCGCATTAGTGATTGGGGTAATAGGCATATTATTGGTATTGTTTACTCCGGTACCAACATGGTTATTAGATTTTCTATTGTTAACAAACTTTACAGTGGCTTTAATTATTCTATTACTGGCACTTGATACAGAAAAGCCTTTAAGTTTTTCAACTTTTCCATCGTTACTGCTCATTACAACATTATTTCGCTTAGCATTAAATATCTCATCTACTCGTTTAATTTTAGATCATGCTGATGCGGGTAAGGTAATTGCTGCTGTTGGTAACTATATGGTAGCGGGAAATCTAGTAGTTGGGTTTGTCGTTTTCTTTATTCTAATTGTTGTTCAATATATTGTTATTACTAACGGGGCTCAGCGTGTTGCAGAGGTTGCGGCTAGATTTACTTTGGATTCATTGCCTGGCAAACAAATGAGTATTGATGCTGATCTTAATATGGGATTAATTGACTCAGATGAAGCAAAGTTACGTAGACACCAATTAGAACAAGAATCAAATTTTTATGGAGCTATGGATGGGGCTTCTAAATTTGTTAAAGGTGATGCAATAGCTGGTGTTGTCATCATCATCATTAATATTATTGGTGGCTTATCTATTGGTATGCTTCAAAAGGGAATGGGATGGTCTGAAGCTTTACAGCACTATTCATTATTAACAATCGGTGATGGTATTGTCACTCAAATTCCATCATTAGTAATTTCAGTTGCTGCCGGTATTATTATTACACGTGCAGCTACCGATACTAAGTTAGGTCAAGCATTAGGTAATCAGTTTTTTGCTTATCCTCAAACGATTATCGTAGTTGGTGTGGCGTTAACTCTAATGCTGTTCTTGCCTGGTCTACCCGTTCTGCCGATTTTTATGTTGCTAGTAATCTTAGCGGTAGCTGTTTGGTATTCTATTAAAAATAAGAAAAATCAAAATAATAGTAATGAAGGTGAAAATGAAATTGAACAGAATAAATTAGAGCAAAAAGATCTAAATGCTCTAAAACCTGCTCCATTTGAATTAAAAATAAGCTCTAACTTAGAGCCTTTTATTTTGGATAATGCAAGTTCTCTTACACAAAGATATGCTACTTTGCAGAAACAACTTTCATTAGACTTAGGTATTTTTTTGCCTAAGTTATCTATTAATGTAGATAAAAGATTACCAGAAAATCATTATCAAGTTCTCATTTATAGTGCTGTGGTGGCAAGAGGAAGTGTCAACTTTTTAAAAGTTTTAGCGATTAATTCTGGTAATGCTTCTATGAGTAGTATTCAAGGAGATGAAACTAAGGAGCCTACTTATGGATTACCTGCACTCTGGATTGAAGATACTCAGAAGCAACAAGCACGTACCTTAGGGTTTACTATTGTTGAGCCAGAGACTGTAATAGTGACTCATCTATCAGAAATTATTAAACGCTATTTAAGTGAGTTTCTAACACGGGCAGAAACTGAAAAATTAATACAACTCCATAGAGATAGTATGGGAACCTTGTTAGATGAACTTATTCCATCTGTTCTAACTTATTCTGATATTCAGCGTGTCTTACAGCTATTGTTAAAAGAACAGGTAAGTATAAAAAATATGGAGAAAATTTTAGAAGTACTTATTGATATAGGGCGTATTAATAAGGTGCCTGAGGATTTAGCTGAAAAAGTTAGAGAAAGATTGGGGTCTATTATTTATGAGAAATTTCTTAGTTCTGATGGAAATTTACAAGTTATGACCATTGCTCCTGAAATTGAGAGTCATATGTTGGCGATGGTGCGTGTAAATAATGAAAGTATCTTACCTCCGCAATATATTGATAAATTTCTTAGAGGGGTTGTGGAAGAAACAGAAAAACAATTAGCAAATAATGTGCAGCCAATTTTATTGTGTTCGCCTTCTATTCGTAGACCTCTTCGTGCCATGATCTCACGAGCCATTCCGCATGTGGAAGTTTTGTCGATTTCCGAGTTGGGGCAATATGTGCAAGTTTCTTCAGCTGGGATTATTTCTATTCCAGAATTTCATGCAATGGAGATGAGCGCATGACAGATCCGATTATGCAATTGTCTCAAGTTATTCAGCAAGAGTTTAATGCCTTAAAAACTGTTTCACAGAATACAGCAAACGTAAATACGGTTGGTTATAGAAGTGAAGGCGTGTTTAGTACTTTAGCATCGCCATCATCAAATAATAGAACTTTTTCTGATATAGAACAGAGGCAGACTTTATCTTATATTAATTCAAATAATGGATCATATATAAATACAAATCGAGCGCTTGATTTTGCATTATCAGGTAAGGGGTGGTTTGTCGCTTCGAATAAGGATGGTTTTTTAATAACACGTGATGGACATTTTCAAGTCGATAAAAAAGGTTACTTATTAACGCAGCAAGGTTTAACTGTTTTAGGTAAAGAAGGGCAGCCAATTATTATTGATGAAAAAGATTTAGATTCATTAAAAGTTGATAATAAGGGTTATATCCATAGTTTGAATAGTGATATAATATTAAACCAAATTTTAGTAGTGCATGCTGAAAGTAATGATATTAAGGCAGAGGGTAATGCCTTATATTCAGCTTCGCAAGTAAGACAAATAGACTCTAATGAGTATCAAATATTTCAGGGGAAATTAGAGCAATCAAATACGATGATGAGCCAAGATATGGTGAAAATTATGGAATTATCTCGGCATATTGAGAGCTTACAAAGAGCTGTAAACACTTACGATAATTTGTTAGATAGTGGTATTAATCAATTAGGAAAATAAGATGATTGACGCAATAAGTATTGCAAACTCTGGATTAACAGCGCATCAAAAATGGTTAGATACTATTTCTAGCAATATATCAAATATGCAAACTATGGGGTATAAAAAAGAAAGTGCTCAATTTTCTAACCTTATTGCTACAAATAATATTAATAATGCTGTATCTCAGCAAGGTATAGGTGTTTCTTTAGAGAATACTTATACTGATTTTAAAAATGGTGATGTGCAAACCACAAATCAACCTTATGATTTCGCCATACAGGGTAAGGGTTTTTTTGAAATCGAACAACCCGATGGAAGTTTAGCCTATACTAGAATTGGGCAGTTCCATGTGAATGCTGATGGTCAACTTGCATTAGCAAATGGTCAAGTTCTAACAACAGATATTCGCATTCCACCTGATGTGGAGCATGTGAAATTGGCTGCGAATGGTACTTTAAGCGGTAAAGTGATCGGTACGGGTGAAGAATTAGAACTCGGTAAAATAGAGTTGGTGAATTTCAATAATGATAGTCAGCTTAAGAAAATGGGTAATGGTTTATATTTACCTACACAATTAAGCGGTGAGCCAGAATATGGCGAAATGAATACAGAAGGTATGGGGACGGTTTTACAAGGGCATTTAGAAATGTCAAATGTTGACCTAGTGAGTGAGATTTCTAATTTAATTATGGCGCAGAGAGCCTACCAATTAAATGCAAGAGTACTGCAAGCGGGAGATCAAATTATGGAAACAATTAATAATTTGAGACGCTAGAATGGGTTTTAGGCCATCACTTATATTTTTATTGATTATTTCTAGTTCTACAAGTGCATGTTTAGATTCAAATTATGAACAAGTTATTGTAAATGCGAATAGATTAGTCTCAGAAAAAATAGAAAGTGATAGTGAGTTGTCATCTCAACTATATCCCTTATTTAATGTTTCTAATCATTCGTATTCTCAAATTAAGCTTATCACTTCTATTTATCAGCCTAGAGTTGGGTTTGAAGTAATCGATTGTGATCCTAAGACTGAGACACAGAAGTTAAAAATCTTATGGTTTCGTCCAGAAATTAAAATTAAAGCCTGGGTATTTAAGCAAGATGCGATGCGTAATCAGTTACTTTCACAAGTTGAAATAAATTATGAAGATGTTGATCTCATTAAATTTAAGTTAACTAAGGATGCGTTAGCTGTGGGGCCGTTTGATGAAAATATATGGATTAGTGAAGCAGTAAAAATCAATACTCCTATTCTAAAAAAGAATTTAAAGGTGGCTCCTATGATTGCTAGGAATCAATTAGTTAAGGTTGTTGTAGTTGCTGATAATGTTGTAATTGAAACAAATGGTGTAGCACAGCAATTTGGGCAATATTTGGAAAAGGTGAGTGTACGTTTACCTACTAACAATCAGCTCATTAGAGCTACCGTTATAAAAGAAGGAACAGTTAGAATTGATTAATAAAATTGTTCTTATGATGAGTATGTTATTAACTACACATCATGTGTTTGCGCAAACTAGTTTAATTGATACTGAGAGTTATCAAGCCTTAACAAGTGATAGGCGTGCAATTAATGTTGGTGATATTTTGACAGTTCTTGTGGCTGAATCTACTTCAGCCAAATCATCAGTAGGTACTAATGCCAAGAATAAAACAAATTTATCTTTTTCGGCAAATACTCTAACTGCTAAGGCCGATGCTGGTCTTGGAATGGAAGGAGGCGCAAGTGGTGAGGGTAATACATCAAGGCAAGGCCAATTAAAAACAGTTGTTTCTGTACAAGTTGTAGAAAAGCTGGCGAATGGATATTTAAAAGTAATAGGTAACCAAGAAGCTATTATCAATAATGATAAACAGCTTATTCAAGTAAGTGGTTATGTAAGACCAGATGATATTAGCTATGATAATACTATTTATTCGTACCGTTTAGCTGATGCTAAAATTCAAATTAATGGTAAGGGTGTAGCAAATGATGCTCAAAAGTTAAGTGTTTTTTATAAGCTTTTTCATTGGTTAAGATTAATATGAAAAGAATATTAATTGGTTTAGTCGCTTTAGTTAGTTTAAATTCTGCTATTGCTGCTGGAAATACAGTTAGATTAAAAGATTTAGTTCGCGTACAAGATAATCGAGAGCATGTATTAATTGGTTATGGATTAGTTGTGGGGTTGGCTCGAAGTGGCGACTCAGATCGAAATAGTACAACTAGGCAAGCATTGGTAAATACTTTGAAGCATTTCAATGTCAATATTAATGAGAATGATCTGAATTCACGTAATACAGCAGCCGTTATGATAACTGCGAAAATGCCACCATTTAGTGAAGTAGGTGATAAGTTCGATGTGGAAGTATCTTCTATCGGCGATGCTCGGAGTTTGTTGGGAGGTACTCTAATATTAACTCCACTATATGGGCCTGACAATAAACTATATGCCTTAGCTCAAGGGCCACTGGCTACTGGGGGGTATTCTTTTGAAGCTAATGGAAATTCTTTCCAAAAAAATCATGCAACAGTTGGTCGTATTCCCAAAGGAGCATATTTGGAGAAATCTGTAGAAAATGAGTTACCTCAAGATAAGTTGGTACTTATTTTAAATCAACCTGATTATACAACTGCAAATAGAATTGCTCAGGTTATATCTCGTCAAGGTGTAATGAATGTAAAAGTGGTACATGCTGGAAAAATAGAAATTTTTGTTAGTCCTTACACTCCAATAGCAAATCTCATTGCAAATATTGAACGTTTAGAGGTAGAACCAGATCAAGTAGCAAAAATTGTAATTAATGAGAAAACGGGAACAATCGTTGCTGGGGCAAATGTCCGTATTGGAGAAGTTAATATTTCACAAGGTAATTTAAATATTAAAGTAGATACAGAATATTTAGTTTCACAACCAAATTTTATTGGGCGAAATTATAATAGCAATATTTCAACAGAAGTTGTTCCTCAAACAGATCTAAAAGTAACAGAGGAAAAAGCCAATTTTGTATCTCTTCCTAAAGGAGCAACAGTGGCTGGATTAGTTCAAGCTTTGCAAAAAATACACTTAAATACAAGAGATATGATTACAATTATTCAGGCAATTAAAGATGCTGGTGCTTTAAATGCTGACTTAGTGATTCAATAGAGGTGTTAAATGAATGATATTAGTAGTATTAGCAATACACTTTTAAGTGCTATGAATATACAAGATATGAGAGTTAAAGTCGCCTCGACAAATATTGCAAGTTTTAATCTAGTAGATAAAAAAGGAATAAATTTTGACTATAAACGTCTATTAAAAGATATATCAACTCATAACTTAGATTATAATAAAGTAGATATTGAAAGATATAAATCTAATATCCCTAAAAGCTTAATAAAGCTAGATGAGCAAACTTTTGAAGCAGTTTCAGCAAGTGGTCGTTATCAAGGTATCGCTGAAATGTTAAATAGGAACTACGGATTAATGCAATTAGTAATACAAGGAAAAGAAGTGTAATGCAGTTTTCTTCCAATTTATCTATTCAAGACATTGTTTCATTTGGTTTAAAACATGAAAAGGCTCGAGTTGAAGCCGCAAGTTATAATATGGCAATAGCTAATGTTGCTTTACCTAATAAGAATGCAAATTCGGTCTTGCATGTTAAAACTAATCTATCTTTTTTAAATGATATACAAAATAGTATTCATATAGAAAGTATACCGAACGTTAACAATAAAAGTGTATATGAACCTGGTCATCCCTTAGCTGATAAAATGGGAATGGTGTTTTATCCTGAGGTTAATACAGCGACAGAAATGGCTACTTTAGTTTCTGCAAGCAGAGCATATGATGCAAACATTCGTATTTTTAATACGATTAAAGATATGACCACTAAAGCATATGAGATTGGAAAATAAGTAAATGTATAGCCTTGAACCAATAAGCTTAGATAAAGTTACATCACTTCCAACTTTAAAAAGCTCTTTTGTTTCTTCTATGGAGCCAAAACATTTAAGCTTTTTAGATATTTTGAACCGAAATGATGCTTTGTATCAAAATGCAACTGATAAAGTAATGAAATATGCAGCAGGTGAAAATATAGCTGTACACGACGTTATGGTTGCTATGGAAAACGCAAAACTATCATTTCAATTTGCTGTTCAAGTACGAAATAAGTTAGTTGAAAGCTATCAAGAAATTACACGTATGCAAATTTAAGCAACTAATTTGAGTAAGAAAGAGATGAATTTCTGGGGTAAAAAATCCGTTTTTTTTATAAGCGGACTATGCATTATTATTGTCGGTTTTATTGGCGCTTGTTGGTGGTTTTTGAAACCAACATATGTGCCTCTATTACAACAAAATGATAAAAATATTCAGGCAAATGTAATTAATATCTTAACTACATCAAATATTCCATATGTAATTAAGAATAATACAATTGAAGTGGAAGAAAGCAAAGTTGGTGAAGCAAAAATTGCTTTAGATAAGGGCGGGTTAAGTAATCCAGATACGGTTGGTTTTGAATTATTTAATGAAACTGATTATGGTATGTCCGATTTTGCTCAAAAAATTAACTTTCAACGAGCGTTAGAGGGGGAGTTAGCACGTTCTATTATGACTATGGATGGAATGAAATATGCTAGAGTCCACCTGACACCAGAAAAAGATAAAATATATGAGGTGGATAAAGCGACAGCTAAAGCCTCTGTGGTTATAGAAACTTTAAATAATAATCAGTTAAGTAAAGATACTGTTGAAGGAATTCAAAATTTAGTTTCCTCTGCTGTTAATGGGTTAGAAGCTAAGAATGTTGTACTTTTGAACCAACAAGGAGAAATTATTAGTAATAATTTAAATACTTCTTCTTCATTGAAGCGTTCAGATGATTTAGAGGCAAAAATAGAAAGTAAAGTAAGAAATATCTTATACCAATCTTTTAATATCAATAAAGTCAGTGTCTCTGCGAATGTTCAAGTAAATTTTGACAAAAGAAAAGTAGTACGCGAAAAACCAATTTTATCTGATGCTGGAATCTTATTGTTAAAAAAGAAAGAAACCTCTTCAACTACTTTAGAGGGAGAAAATAAAAATTCTTCTCAAAAAGATAGTTCGCAAGATAATGAATATGCCATTGGTAAAGAAACTTCAGAAATTGAATATGATTCAGAAAGAATTAGTAATATTAATGTAGGTGTTATTGTTCCAAGTACATTAGGTTTTACACAATTACAAAATATTCAACAAGTTTTAGAGGTTGGGTTGGGTATTGATAAAAAACGTGGAGATCGTTTAGTTTTGGTTAGCAGTATGGTTCCTGTAGAAACAATATCTGATCAAAAGCAAAAAAATGAATTATTAAAAGTTGATAATGAAAAAAATGACATAGTTAAAAGTAATCTAACACCATTTATGATAATTGTTATTTCTTCTTTAGTAATGATAATTTTATTTTTAATTTTAAAGTATTTACGCAAAACTCCAGTCAAAGAGGAAACTGAAATAGACTCCTTGTCAGATGAGGAAAGAGAGAAAATTCTAGTTAATTTAAAATACTGGTTGGGTAAAAATTAGATGAAAGATAAAGATATTGCTTTACGCAGTTGGATATTAAGATTTTCTAGTCTAACTTCTAATGAGCAAGAAAAAATTCGTCTAAACTTAAATGATTTTGAAGTCGAAAAGTTGGATGAAATATTGCAACAAGTTCAATCTCTTGGTATTGATTCTAAAAAATTATTCATCAAGGATTATATTGAAGCTGACTTGAAAGACTGTGACTCATATTCTGTATTATTAGATAAAATGATACAGAATATCTCCCCAGTGTGGTGTGCTTTGATTGATGATAATCTTTTCTCAGAAATATCATTAAAAAAAGATGATGCTTATTACAAAGAATATATTAAATATAAAGAAATATTTAATCAATTTAAGTTGGCACCAAAAATGAAGGCTTCTTTGAATAACTATTTTTATGAGAAAGTAATATATGAATGATAGTGGTGTATCAGCTAGATTACAAAAAGTTTTAAAAAGTGATAAAAAAGTCACTTTAGGTACTATGATAGAGAAAGTCATTACTCCAAAAGAAATCTTAAAAGTTGGGGAACTAAAAAATGTTGTGCCAACAAAAAAAGAACAGGTGGAAGATTTAGTAGAAAAAGAATTATCTATTTTAAAAGACCAATATGCTGATGAATATAAAAAAATCGTTGAACTTGAAAGGGCTAGACTAAAAGATATTCATGAGAAAAAAATATTGTTATTAGAAAGTCAATTTAAAGCAAAAATAGATTCTCTTACTTCGTGTATTGTTGAATTTACAAAGAAAAATGAGGCTTTAAACTCCTCTTTAGAAATTATTGCAATAAAAACTATAGAAGAAATCTTAAAAAAAATGACTATAGATTTGACTGAACATGAGGGTTTTATTGCAGAAATTATAAAGAAAGCTTTGTTGGAGTATAATTTGGGGGATGGTTTTATTCTAAAAGTTAATGTGCATGATTATGAACTAATTAAAAAAATTATTTCTGAAAATGTATTTCTAGTAAATTATAATATAGTCGTTGAGAAAGATAATTCTTTAATATCTGGTCAGTATTCAATTGATCTAAAAGAATCTATGTTAGATATTGGGGTTAAACAGCAATTTGATAAAGTTAGGCAATTATTAAATGACTGATAGTGTAAATAATATTGTCGATAATATCCTAAAAAAATTAAACACCTCTTCCTTTTTTCAATCTTCAGGAAAAATTAAGGAAATTAAAGGGGTGAGTATTGAGGCAATTGGCTTAAATGTTAGTATTGGCGAAATTGTAGAAATTATTCATCCTAATAAAGTGAATAATATGTTTGCAGAAGTAATTTCTGTTGGTGAACAATCTTTTACTCTAATGCCTTTTGGTGATATTCATGGTTTAAATCTTGAGTGTAAAATTATATCCTCACAAAAAACAATTCAAATTCCTATAAGTCTCAACATGCGTGGTAGGGTTTTAGATGCTTTAGGGAATCCAATTGATGGTAAGTCTTTACCAGAAAATGTTGAGTTCATCTCAAAAAACTTAGTACCAATAAATCCATTGCACCGGGTTCCCATTACTCAAAAATTAAATACAGGGGTCAAAGCACTAGATTTATTTACTCCAATTGGAATAGGGCAACGGATAGGTATTTTTGCTGGAAGTGGAGTAGGTAAAAGTACTTTATTAGGTATGTTGTGCAAATATGCAACTGCAGATGTAATTATTGTTGCTTTAGTTGGAGAGAGAGGGAGAGAGGTTACAGACTTTATTTCTAATGTATTAGGTGAGCAAGGTCTTAAAAGATCAATTATATATGTCGCTACAGCAGAACAGCCTGCTGTTTTCCGAAGATTTATTGCTTATACGGCAACTACAGTAGCTGATTGGTATAGAGCAAAAGGTTTTAATGTACTATTGGTAATGGATTCTATTACTAGATTTGCATATGCTCAAAGAGAAATAGGTCTGGCTGCTTCTGAGCCAACTGGATTAAGGGGATATCCTGCTTCGGTTTTTTCTCAATTGCCTCCTTTGGTCGAGAGAGGAGGAGCTTTATTAGGACAAGGTTCGATAACCTCAATTTATACTATTTTAGTCGAGGGTGATGATTATAATGAGCCTATATCCGATCATATGAGATCTATCTTAGATGGTCATATTATTCTTGATCGTACCTTAGCTGATAAAGGACATTTTCCTGCAATCAATGTATTGAAAAGTATTAGTAGATTATCTAGCATTTTACATACAAATGAGCAAAAAAAACTTATTGCACAGTTAAAAAAATACTTGGCTTTACATAATGAATATTCTGATATGATTCAGCTTGGTGCATATCAGTCAGGGCAAAATAAGCTACTTGATTGTATTATTCAATATAAACCAGAAGTTGATGAAACTTTAATTCAATTGGAGAATGAGCGTATAAAACCAGATAGTGTCTGGATAAGAATACAAAATATTATCACTAAAATTGATTCTTTAGGTGAATAAAAATGACAATAATTTGTAATTTAAAGAAAAGAAAAGAAATGATGAAAATTCTTCAGTATCAATATATGACACTAAAAATAGAAGTGGGAGAGTTGAAGGAAAGAAAACTGAAATTGGATTCTGTGAAACAAAAAAATGAATATGAATACTTAGGTCTATTAGCAAACTTTTCTGAACTTAAAAAAAAATTTGGTCTTACATTAGATAATCAGATTTATGAAGAAAATTTTATTGTAATCAATAAAAAATATAATGCTTATATTGAAAGCGACAAAGCTAGTATTGCTTTGTACGAGTTGTTAAATAAAAGATTAGATGCGTTGGTTCTTCATAAAAGAAAAGTTGATCATCTAAAAGATGCTATTGAAAAAGATGAATTAAATATACTTTTTGAAGATATTTGAGGTAAATAGAATGGAAAATATTAATTTTGATCACCGTTTAAAAACAATTTACGATGAACAAGGGGAAAGGTCAAGTATTGCGTCAGAACTAAAAAAGAAAAATAGTAATTTTTTTAAAGATATTAAGGAAGGCTTTAATAATAATGAAAAAAATGAAAAACTTACTACCCAAAAAAATAATATCGAAAAAAAGACTATGAGTTTCTCTAAAATTTATGATTTTGGTAAAACAGCGGTCAATCATTTATCTTATTTGAATAGTATTAGAAATAATCCTTCATATCAAAAGTACAATTCTTTATTAGCTCAATATGATAATTTATCTTATGAGTCATTTGAGAATAGAGAAAATACCTTTAAAAGTAAAAATTTAAGATTGGATTGTCCTGATACAAAAATAGATTTTTCTTTAAAAAATGAAGATACATTTATGGAAAATCATATAGCGAAATTGAATTCTTCTGTCAAGCAGACAGTATTTGCTTCATCATTATTGTTTAAAAAAAATATTCTTCTAACAAATTCTGAGATATTCATAAGAGATTATGATGGTGATCATACTGAGCTTTTAGAAAATATTAAGAGACAACTACCTGATAATATTGATAGAATATGGCTTAATGGAAAAATGATTTGGTCTAAAACCTAAAGAGATAATTATGGCTATAGATGCTCTTGGTAATAGCTTAAATACCGCAAGTAGTGAAGTAAGTCGAAGTAACTTAAGTCAAAATGATTTTATAAAACTATTTATGACAGAGCTTACTTTTCAAGATCCACTTGAGCCTATTAATAATAGGGAATTTTTAGCTCAAATGGCTCAATTTACAAACTTAGAGCAAGCTAGACTTACAAATGATAATATTAGTAATTTAGTTTCTATTAATGCAACGTTACAGTCTTTAGGTATTATTGGAAAGCAGGTAGAAATTGTTACTAATAGTGGTGCAAATATAACAGGAATAGTTTCAGCTGTTAATTTTTCACCTGAAGGTTCATTAATTAGTGTAAAACAAGCAGATGGTAATTTTTTGACCGATATAAAACTATCACAAATTAAAACAGTAAGGTGATATCAGTGACTCAAGCACATTTTAATGGGGTAAGTGGTTTAATTGCATTTTCTACTCAATTAAATACTGTTTCTCAAAATATTAGTAATATGAATACACCTGGTTATAAGGGTAAAGATAGTTTTTTAAAAGATGTTGAAAATAATAATGGTTCAGGTTTAGGGGTGAGTTATGAAGGTACAAATACTAGAACAAAAAATGGTGAATCCAAACAAACGGGAAATCAAACTGATTTATATATTAATGGTAAGGGGTATTTTATATTAAAGGATTCTAAACAAGATGTTTTTTATACAAGAGCTGGTCAATTTAAATTTGATGAAAAAGGTAGTTTAGTTGATCAGTCTGGTACTTACCATGTTATGGGATTTGATGGAGCAAGTTTAGTTGAGATTAATATAAATAATTATTTATCTTTGCCACCCGCACAGACTACTATACTTGATATCAATGGAACCTTAAGCACATCTGAGACTACTCCGTATAAATTAAGTAATGTTAATATTTACGATGCTACAGGTTCTTTAAGAAAGTTAACGGTTAATTTTGAAAAACAAACTGGCACAACAACCGTGGGTAGTAAATGGTCATATACCGTAATTGATGAAAATAATAAAACATTAAATACGGGGGTCATAAGTTTTACTTTAGCTGGCACTGTACAAGAACAATTTTTAGATGTTGAACTAGATTTTGATGGTGGTAAGCAAAAAATAAAGCTAGATTTAGGTGGAGTTAGTATAGTTTCAGTTGGTAGTAGTAATATACAAGCTACAGCGACTGATGGAGGGCCTAGAGCTGGTATAGTTGGTTATAATTTTGGTGAAGATGGTGTTCTTGAATTAAGTTACAATAATGGTCAGAAGAAAAAAACAAATCAAGCAGTTGGATTAGCTAATTTTTCTGATGAAACAAAACTCGTGCAAGATCAAAGTGCCTTTTTTCATAAACCTGAAAATATAAATGTCAAATATAGTAAACCTGATTTAGAATATTTTGGAAAAATACAGGGTGGGTATATAGAATTGGCCAATATTGATTTGGCACAGGAATTTGGTAACATTTTAATTATTCAAAGGGGATATCAAGCTAGTTCAAAAGTGATGAATGTGGCTAATGAAATGTTAGAGCAACTTTATAATTCATCTCGTGGTGGCTAAGATGCAATATGCTTTAGGTTTTTTAACTAAGAAACAAAAAGAGCAGTTAATTAATAAGATTAACGAACCAATTTATAATTGGTGTCAGAATTGGATAGAGTGTGAAAAGAAACCAAATATCTTTCTTAAAAACTTTTCTAATTACTATCAAAATCTTGTAGCTAATAAGGGTGTTTTTGCTGTAGATGAAATAAAATCAGTATTTTTTTTAGTAAAAAGTCCAAATGATTTTTTGAAGATTTTTTTTAGAGAAATGGGAAATTATCTTCCTTCAGATAATATAGCAAATTTTTTAATTGAGAATGCAATATCTGATTTATTATATAAAATTGATAATAATGTAAAAGGTATTGCTAAGTTAAAAAATATAACAGATATAAAGTTTTTAGGAATTCCTGTTGTTGTTGAAATTAATTTAGATTTTGGTAATATCGAATTAATATTAGATTCTAATATGCTTGGTAATAATAAGCAGTTAGATCAATTGGTTGCAGGTAATATTTTAAATCCTGTTGTTATTAACAATGAAGTTACTTCATTATCTATTGGTTTTCCATTAGATAAACTGTCAATAACTGACTTTCTTGATTTACAAGTAGGGGATGTTATTAAATCGAAACATTCAATTGTTGAACCATTCAAGGTAATGAGTGGAGATAAGGAAGTGGCTGTGGGGTTTTTAGGGCAATCGGAAAATCAATTAGCAGTTTTGTTAAGATCCAAAGAAGAGAATAGACAGTGACAACACAGATCAATGATGTAAATTTACCTAGTTTAGATGGGCAGAGTGAAAGTTCAAAAGACTTATTAGAAAATAAACTGTCTATAGTAGATCATGTCGAAGTTGAATTAGTCGTAGAAGTGGGAGGGGTGAAGTTAACTGTAAGTGATTTATTTAATTTGAAACAAGGTAGTATCGTTAAATTGGATCAGTCAGTTGAAGAGCCTTTGAAGCTTTATCTTAAAGATCGCTTAATCGCATATGGAAAGCTTGTTGCTGTTGATGATGTATTGGGTTTTCAAGTTTCTGAACTCGTAAATAGTCTTTGATATGATGTTTAAGCAAGATAATATAATTTCCTCTGAATATATATTATATGTATTAGGAATTACGATAATACTATTGTTAGTTACTTATTTAATTTTATTTTTTTTCAAAAAGAAAATTATTTCAAAAGTTGAGCTAAATTCGGTACTTAATCGTAAACTTGAAGTCCAAAAATTATCTTCAAAAACAACTTTATATATCTATGATAAAATAGATTATGATGTGATTATTGTAGAGTCAGATCAAAAAGTTTCTGTTACGCATGTTTCTAAATGCATTGAAAATAAAGTCCCAAATAATGAGCAGAGTGCTAATGTATAATCAATCATTAAGTAAAGTATTAATCGCTTTGCTCTGTTCATTTTTAAGTATAAGTTGTTTTGCTCAAGAAAGTTCTAAGCAAGTTGATATAGCTAATTTAATGAATCCTACATCAACATTTGTTTCTTTAACACTTTTAAGCTTTATTCCTCTAGCAATGATAGCGACAACGACATTTATTAGAAATGTAATTGTGTTATCAATTATGCGACAAGCATTAGGATTGCAACAAACTCCTCCTAATATTATATTGATTTTATTATCATTTTTTTTGATGATGATTGTGATGGGGCCTTCATTTGAAGTGATTAACCATACAGCATTTCAACCTTATATTGAAAATAGAATATCATTACAAGATTTTTTCTCTAAATCTTGGGAGCCACTAAAATCATTTATGATTACGCAAACTCATCAATCAGATATTAAATTGATTTATGACTTATCAAAATCTCCTTTACCAACGGATATAGCTGCTATTTCACCAATTAAATTAATACCAGCTTTTATGTTAAGTGAGCTAAAGGTAGCATTCCAAATTGGATTTGTAATTTTACTACCATTCTTGATTATAGATATTATTGTTGCTTCTATATTAATGTCTTTAGGGATGATAATGGTTCCTCCAGTGACTATTTCCTTGCCTATAAAATTATTGCTTTTTCTTCTAATTGATGGGTGGAGTCTTCTTTTTGAGGTTTTAATTAAGAGTACTCATTGAAATTAAAAAATATAATAAGCCGTTTGTTATAAAAGCCTCATTACGAGGCTTTTTTATAATCTTTATTTAATATTTGGATCGCCTTTTTTTAAGAAAAAGCGAATCGCTAACTTTTGTAGGAATGTTCCATAAGGAGGGTGGAAAAGCTGAGTCGGGAAAAAACGATGGCGTGTAAATACAGTTTTTGCATGTGAAAGTTCACGGAAGCCTTCTTCACCATGATACGACCCCATACCTGAATTTCCGATACCACCAAAAGGAGCATCATGATTAACTACATGCCAACCCCAATCATTAATGGTCACACCACCTGAATGAGTTTCACGTAAAATTCGATCACGTTCTACTGAACTATGTGTAAAGCAATAAAGGGCTAACGGTCTTTCGTCCGATTTCACATATGTAATTGCATCATCTAAAGAATCATATGCAACCACAGGTAAAACAGGGCCAAAAAGTTCCTCTTTCATAATGCGCATGTCGGGAGTGCAATTAAGCACAATCTGTACAGGCATTCTGCGACCTTGTTGATCAAAGCTGTAAGTATCGCAAGGGATGATCCGCGCACCTTTCTCTTGTGCATCGGTCAAAATATCTTGAATACGTTTTAAATGACGGTCATTCACAATGGATGTGTAATTCTCATTGTTTGTGATGTTTTGACCAAACATTTTTATAAAGCTTGATTTCGCTGCATCTACAAATTCATCAATACTTTCTTTGGGAACCAGCGCATAGTCAGGGGCTACACAGATTTGACCACTGTTTGTCGCTTTACCATGTGTAATACGTTTTGCTGCATCGGCAAGTGGGTAATTGCGGCCTACAATTGCAGGCGATTTACCACCTAGCTCGAGTGTAACAGGAGTCAGATTTTCAGCCGCTGCTCTCATTACGACTTTGCCAATAGCTGGAGAGCCAGTAAATACAATGTGGTTAAAGGGTAAAGATGTAAATCTAGCTGGATCTGTAATTTCTTCACCAAAAACGGCCACTTCATCTTCATTAAAGACTTCGGCAAGCATACGTCGTAGCATCGCATTGGTATTTGGTGTAATTTCAGATAACTTAATCATCACTCTGTTGCCAGCAGCTAAAGCGGCAATCAGTGGGCCAAGAGCTAAATAAACGGGGAAGTTCCAAGGCACAATCACACCAACCACGCCTTTAGGTTGGTATTGCACACTTAATCGGTTCGATAAAAATAAAAGCTCGGTACGGCGTTTACTTGGGCGCATCCAACGGCGTAAATGATGAATCGCATGATCGGCTTCTAACACAGAGCCAAGCAAATCTAATAATTTAGACTCATCAAGAGATCTTGAACTAAAATCGGAATTAATAGCAGCAGCTAACGCATCTTGATAACGAATGATTTGTTTTTTGAGTTGATGGAGCTTTGTGCGACGTGCTTCAAGACTTGGATAGGGATTCGCCTCAAAATTAGCACGTTGTTTGGAAAAGATAAGTTCCATATGTTCTGTGGCAGAGCCGCTATATTCTTTTAAAGTGGAGCTTTCCATTATTGTTCCTTCCATACTTTTGCTTATCATACTTTATGCTTGAAGCGTCGTATGGTCGATGTTAAATTGAGACAACAAGAGGTAGATTAGTGCCATTAGCACGTCGCTCTAGGGATGGTGTGAATTAAATGCCTAATAATCTTTATAAAAATGAAAGTAATGTTATTCAAGGAAATTATGATAATACATCTTTAGGTTCGAATACATATTTGCTGGGGTTGACCAGTTTATTTGATGAAATGCTTTTGCAAGGCTATTCAATCTCAAATGTTTTGTCTGGCACAGATATTTTGCCAGATAGTATTAACCAGCCATCTTTATATATTTCTCAGTTTCAAAAAATTCAGCTATTTCACAATATTCAAAAGCTATCTCATGATCCGCTCATTGGCCTGCGTGCAGGGCAAAAGCAGCGGTTGTCAGATTTTGGAGTGTATGGCTACGCATTATATTCTTCGCGTAATTTTAGACAAGCAGTAGAGCTGGGCATTCGACATATTAAGCTTGCAGGGCCTATTTTAAAGAAGTCTTTTTATATTCGAGATGACGCTGCCGTTTTTGAGGGGCAGGATATTATTGCACTTGGTAAGCTTTTGCCTTTGGTGTGCGAGTTTTGGTTTAGTTCTATGCAAACCTTAATTGAACGTGTTCTTGAAGGACCATTTCAAGCCAAAAAACTTTTGTTGCCCTATCCAGCGCCCGATTATGCAGAAGAATACGAAAAAGTGTTTCATTGTCCCGTTCAATTTAATGCTGGAGTGATGCAATGGCATTTTGATTTAAAATGGTTAGAAGTACCTTGCCCAAATGCTAACCCGATTACCGCGGATATGTGTAAGTTGTTTTGTGAGCGGATGTTAGGGGCAACAGTAACCGAAGAGCCCGAGTTGGTGAAAACAATCCGTTTAATATTATTGGATGGGACAGGACTTTTTCCATCAGCTCAAGAAATGGCTGAAAGGTTACATATGTCAAAGCGTACTTTACATCGGCGCTTGGCAGGTTTTAATTTGACTTATCAAGAGTTATTAGATGAAACTCGGCGCCGCCTTGCGGATGAGTATTTGCGAGAGACGACTTTAACCATAGATGAAATTGCCGAGAGAATTGGCTTTTCAGATACCTCTAACTTTAGAAAAGCCTATCGTCATTGGACGGGCATTTCACCAAATGAGTATCGTGAGATATTGAATTTATAAATTAAATATTTGAAATAATTTAATTATTTTCTAAATAGTGATGAGTTGAATTGTATGTATGAAAAGGATGGTGATTTAAGTTTTGAAAGTTTTAAAAATACAAATAAACCAAACTTCTTTGGTGATATTGAGTATATTTACTCAATTTTTAAAATTAAAGAACTACCCATAGATTTAGTTTTTAAGATTCTAAATTTGGTTTTTCCTGATTTTCTTATAATTGAAAATCATATTTTTTTAGCGAGTGAGTTTGATCAAGACAAATTTAATAATTTGAAAAAGTTAGAAGAGACAAATAAAACTCAGTTTTGGATGAATCTCATAGAATTGACAAGCTTACATGACGAGATGACGGCAGAGCAAGCTTTATTAATTGCGAAGAAAATCGTTAATTCTTGGAATGCAAAAATTAAATATGAGGGGTTAAATGCACATGGTAGAGCTAGATTTTTTGAAGAGATTGAATATGGTGAGATTTTGATAACAATTGATTAGTTTTCAATTGTTATCAAACTAATATTAGAATGAGTTCTATCTGCTACTTAAATCGAGAGAGTAACTTTTTCTGCAAAAATGGATTACAGAGCAAAATGGCAAATAAAATAATACAGATGCCGATAATGCTGAATAAATCTGGTAATTCATGCCAAAAAACAAAACCCCAAATCCCTGCAAAAATAATAGCAATGTAATTCATTGGGCCAATTTGTCCTGCTGGCGCTAAGCTATAAGCATAAGACATAAATAGTTGGCTAATATTTGCTAAAAGTCCTGCGGTAACTAACAAGGCCAGTTCGTGCCAAGTGAAAATACGCCAATGCCAAAACATCGGAATAGAGGAAATTAAACTACCAAAAATACAAAAGTAAAAAACAATTCGTTCAGGTGGCTCTGTACTGGTTAAAGCTCTTACAGTCACAAAAGCCATTGCGGATAAAAAGCATGCACCCAAACCAATAAAAGACAACGCATTCAATAGGCCTTGGTCGGGTTTAGCGACAAATAAAACCCCAACGAGTCCGATCACAGCAGCAAAAATCATCGATTTAGTGATTTTTTCTTTTAAGAAAAGCCATGCAATCAGTGGAATAAAGATAGGGGACGAATAGCTAAAAACCATGGCATTCGAGAGCTTTAAGTTCGCAATGGCATAGAAAAAGCCATACATTGCAGCAAGCCCCACCAGACTTCGCCAAGTGTGCATCCAAAGTTTATCGGTTTTAATAAAGTCTAAGCCTTGCTTAAAGAGCATCGGAATAAAAATAAATAAGCCTACGGCATTTCTAAAAAACACGACGGTCGCATTGTCGACTGTTTGTGAAGCAAAACGAATGCACACCCCCATAATGGAAAATAATAGTGCCGATGTCATAAGACAAAGCAGTGCTTTTCCAAGTTGAGTCGAGGGCTGAGTTGAAGCAGACTGATTTTGCATAGAGAAATAGGGTTCTTAAATTTCAGTGTTAGTTTAGCAGTGCTAGTTGGTTTTGGTGAAATGTGTCGTAATTAATAAGTAAAATGCGAAAAAGATGAGGTGATATGCCTCATCTTTTAAGTGTTATTAGGTTACTGGTGCTGGGTTAAATACAGCGAGTGAGTTATGAATTCCCCAACGATCTGACCATGTTTGTTGTTCTCCGCTCGCGACTCGTAAAATCATTTCAAAAAGTTCCCAGCCTACTTCTTCAATAGTTTTCTTCCCAATGGCAATATCGCCAGCACTGATATCAATCAGGTCATACCAACGGTTTGCAATATTGTTTCGGCTTGCCATTTTTATAACCGGAACTGCTGCCAGCCCATAGGGTGTACCACGGCCTGTGGTAAATACTTGAACGGTAATACCAGATGCCATTTGCTGCGTACCACAGATAAAGTCACTCGAAGGCGTTGCCGCAAAAATTAATCCTTTTTTAGTCGGTCTTTGGCCAGGTGCGAGAACCTCTACAATAGGTGAGCGACCCGATTTGGCAATCGACCCCATCGCTTTTTCTACAATATTATTCAGTCCACCTTTTTTATTACCTGGTGTGGTGTTGGCGCTTCGATCTACTTGGCCTGCTGCTAAATAGTCATCGTACCATTTCATTTCCCGAATTAAATCTTTGGCAACTTTTTCATTTGCTGCACGTGGAGTAAGTAGGTGAATACCATCGCGGACTTCCGTAACTTCAGAGAACATGACTGTACCTCCACATTGCACAATCAAGTCGGCAGCAAAACCAACGGCAGGGTTAGAGGTGACTCCAGAGAATGCATCACTTCCACCGCATTGCATTCCTACAACCAAGTGAGAGGCTGGAACTTCCTCACGCGTACGTTGGTTGAGTTTTATCAAGTGCTGTTCTGCCACGTTTAAAATATGGTTGACCATACTTTCAAAACCATTATGGCGTTCATCTTGCAGCTGAATAATGTCTTCATTGGCGAGGGCAATGTGTTTATTTTCTTTTGGAATATTTAAGAGTCGTTCTGGTTGCATTTTTTCGCAGCCTAGACTCACGACCATCATTTCCCCACCAAAATTAGGGTTGAGTGCAAGATTGTGAATTGTACGAATAGGAACAATTGCAGCAGGTGCATCAATTGCCACCCCACAGCCATATAAATGGTTTAATCCAACAACACCATCTACATTTGGATATTTGGGTAATAAATCACGTTCAATAATTTTAACGACATAATCGACAATACCTTCTACGCAGTTCACGCTGGTGGTAATACCTAAAATATTCTTTGTGCCGACGCTGCCATCCTTATTTTTATAACCTTTAAATGTATATCCGGTGAGAGGAGGTAGCTTTGGATCTGGGCGAGTTGCTAACTCAAGATCATCTAGCTCAGGTGCCTCTGGCATTTGGGTAACTGCTTCATTTACCCACGAACCCGCTGGCAAATCTTTATTGGCATAACCAATTGTTTCGCCGTAACGAATGATTGCATCGCCTTGGTTTAATTTTTCCAATAAAACTTTATGCCCTTGTGGTACATCATCGACCAAGGTCAGTTGGTATTCTTCAATATAGGCAGATTGTTGTAAGCCACCATCATTTACGACAATTGCGACATTATCAAGGGGAGTAATTTTTATCAGGATAGGCTTCAGCATGATCATTCCTTGTATACATTTGAAGAAGGCTATAACGCTTAATTGATTCAAGCGTTATAGCGCAAGCTTTTAAGAAGTGGGTTTTAACTCAAAGCGTTGGATTTTGCCGACCATACAGAGGTAGCAAATAATGGCGATGACAGCATGTACACCTACAAAAACCAGTGCACCATTGAAAGAACCTGTTGAATTGATGATATAGCCAATTGCAATAGGGATAACAATACCTGCCGTATTACCAAAGGTATTAAATAGTCCACCCGACAAACCAACCATTTCTTTTGGTGCGACATCCGACATGACTGCCCAACCTAATGCACCAAAACCTTTGCCAAAAAAGGCGAGTGACATAAAGAACAAGATGGCTGTTTGCGAATCGACATAGTTACAAACCACAATACTGGTTGAGAGCAGCATGCCAAAAATAATGGGGAATTTACGTGAGAAGGTCAGAGATTTATTCATCTTAATGAGTTTGTCGGAAATTACACCGCCTAATACGCCGCCAATAAATCCGCAAAGCGCAGGTAATACAGCCGCAAAACCAGCTTCTAAAATCGACATATGACGTTCTTTAACAAGGTAAACAGGGAACCAAGTAATAAAGAAATAGGTTAAACAGGTGATACAGTACTGCGCGATAAAAATACCTAAAAGCATACGAGATGAGAGTAGCTTCTTAATATTTTTTAAATTCATCTTATTGTTTTCATCAGCAACTTTAAGCTGATTTTCACCCATGTTGGTAATAGCACCGCCTGCTTGTATATATTTGAACTCATTTGAATTAATCGTTGGGTGCTTTTCTGGGCTATAGATAACTTTTAACCAGATAAAAGCAATCACAATGCCTAGTCCACCCATAATCCAAAAGACTGATTGCCAGTGAACATGGGCAACGAGCCATCCCATGAATGGTGCGAATATTACAGTTGCAAAATATTGAGCTGAGTTAAATATGGCGGCGGCAGTTCCGCGTTCTTTTGTGGGGAACCAAGCTGCTACAATCTGGCTGTTGCCGGGAAATGCAGGGCTTTCAGACAATCCAACCAAGAAACGTAAAATGAATAATGAGGCGATAATAAGAGGAATAGAACCTAAAATATCTACAAAACCTAAGAGAATCGTGAAAAATGACCAGAGCATAATGCTCCAGAAATACACCTTTCGAGCCCCGAATTTATCGAGTAACCACCCGCCCGGAATTTGACCGATAACATAAGCCCAGCCAAATGCAGAGAAGATATATCCCATGGTCACTGAGCTTAATCCAAGCTCTTGAGACATGGGGGAGGCAGCCATCGAAAGCGTGGCTCGATCACCGTAATTTAATGAAGTGACTAAGAAAATCATCGCTAAAATGTAATAGCGCGTTTTATTATGCTTCGCTCGTTGCTGGCTTACAGCAGCAAGATTTGTTTGCAAATTATCCATATACAAACTCTTTTAATAATCGACCTATTTGCATATCCGTGAAATAGGTGACGTCATGTCAAATTCATCGATAGAATAGAGGAGAAAACAAGTTTTTGTCTCTGTTCTACAGTCCTAGCTCTAAACCGCGTCTTTAGATGTATGACATCATATGATTAAAAATATTATTTTGGCAAGTGGGGTCGAAAAATAATTTTTATGCCAGTTTATATTGACAAGTTGTATGATGTCTTATAAGTTTTGGGGATGAAAATAACACCAGTATGCCAAGGAGTATTTTAATGGCGACCTCTACACCTATCGTTAAATCAATTCGAGCAATTCCTGTTGCTGGACATGACAGTATGCTGCTCAATTTGAGTGGTGCCCATGGACCTTATTTCACTCGTAACATACTCATTATCGAAGATAACTCTGGAAATATTGGCGTTGGAGAAATTCCTGGCGGAGAAAAAATTTTAGCGACTTTAAATGATGCTAAAGCGCTGATAGAAGGGCAGCCGATTGGTGAATATAAAAATTTACTAAAAAAAATTCAGCAGACTTTTGCTGACCGCGATAGTGGTGGACGAGGCAATCAAACCTTTGATTTACGTACCACAATTCATGTAGTCACTGCCTATGAATCTGCGTTACTTGATTTGCTTGGTAAGCATTTAAATGTGAATGTCGCAAGCTTATTGGGTGAAGGTCAGCAGCGTAGTGAAGTTGAAGTTTTAGGGTATTTATTCTTTGTCGGTGATCGAAAACAGACAGCTCTAGATTATGCTACCTCACCACATCTGAACCATGACTGGTATAAAGTTCGCCATGAAAAAGCATTAACACCTGAGTCAGTGCAGCGTTTAGCAGAAGCGTCTTATGACCGTTATGGTTTTAAAGACTTTAAGTTAAAAGGTGGTGTGCTACAGGGTGAACAAGAAGCTGAAGCTGTTACAGCAATCGCGCGCTGTTTTCCAGAAGCACGTGTGACGTTAGACCCAAACGGAGCATGGTTTTTAGACGAAGCAATTGCTTTAGGCAAACATCTTAAAGGTGTGTTGGCCTATGCAGAAGACCCCTGCGGTGCAGAACAAGGTTATTCAAGCCGCGAAATTATGGCCGAGTTTAAACGTGCAACTGGTTTACCTACTGCGACCAATATGATTGCTACCGACTGGCGAGAAATGTCGCATAGTATTCAACTGCAAGCCGTTGATATTCCTTTGGCTGATCCACATTTCTGGACATTAGAAGGTTCGGTTCGAGTTTCACAGCTCTGCAATATGTATAACTTAACTTGGGGTTCGCATTCTAATAATCACTTCGATATTTCACTTGCTATGTTTACCCATGTTGCTGCCGCCGCAGTAGGTAAGGTAACAGCAATTGATACGCACTGGATTTGGCAAGAAGGTACAGATCAACTCACCAAAGCACCGCTTGAAATTAAAGAAGGTAAAATTCAGGTGCCAACAGCACCGGGACTTGGGGTTGAGCTGGACTGGGATCGAATTAATCAAGCCCATGAACTGTATAAATTAAAAGGTTTAGGTGCCCGTAATGATGCCGATGCCATGCAATTTTTAATACCAAACTGGTCGTTTAATAATAAAAAGCCATGTTTGGTTCGTTAATTTTATAAGGGTCTCTTTAAAAACAATTCGCTTTTTGAATTGTTTTTATTCTTTGCTGTCCATAGGGGCAGCTTTTTTTATGTCTAACGATTAGTCATATAATCAATAATTTTTAAAATATTTTATAAAACAATTACTTGAACTATTTTTTATAACGAAATTTTGCCTTTTAAAAAATTTTAGTTTTTCAGGAGAAAAATATATTGATCAAAATAAAATTTATGATGTAAGATGTCTGACAACATAAACATGTATGGATATTTTCTAATGGATGCTCTTGAGTTAAAAAACATTGTTTCTGATGGCCTTCTTTCTTTTCCGGTGACCGACTTTGACCAAAATGGGGACTTTGATAAATCTTCTTATGCAAAACGTCTTGAATGGTTAGCACCTTATGGGGCAAGCGCATTATTTGCTGCGGGTGGTACAGGTGAGTTTTTCTCGTTAACTGGAAATGAATATTCTGAAGTAATTAAAACTGCTGTAGATACATGTAAAGGCAGTGTACCGATTATTGCTGGGGCGGGTGGTCCGACACGTCAGGCGATTGAACAGGCAAAAGAAGCAGAGCGTTTAGGTGCACACGGTATTTTGTTAATGCCGCATTACTTAACTGAAGCAAGCCAAGAAGGTTTGATCGAACACGTTAAGCAAGTATGTAACTCAGTAGACTTTGGGGTAATTTTTTATAACCGTAGCGTATCAAGATTAAATCTCGATTCAATTCAAAAGTTAACTGAGATGTGCTCGAATTTAATCGGGTTTAAAGACAGTTCAGGTCAAATCGATATGATGACGGCAGTCACTCAAACTATGGGCGATCGTTTGTCATATTTGGGCGGTTTGCCAACGGCAGAAGTTTTTGCAGCGCCATATAAAGCTTTAGGTTGTCCGGTTTATTCATCGGCTGTATTTAACTTTATTCCAAAGACTGCAATGGAGTTTTATAACGCGCTTCGCAGTGATGACTTTGAAACAACCAATCGTTTAATTAAAGATTTCTTCTTACCCCTCATTAAAATTCGCGACCGAAAATCAGGTTATGCCGTAAGTATGATTAAAGCAGGTGCCAAAATTGTTGGGCACGACGCAGGTCCAGTACGTCCACCATTAAGTGATTTAACTCAAGCAGACTATGAAGATTTGGCTGCCCTCATTGCGACACTTGGTCCGCAATAATTTTAACTGTTTAAGTATTGGAGCTTTAAAATGAGTAAAAATAACGGTCGGCAGTTTATTAATGGTCAACGCGTTGCTGCAAATGCGCCAGCTTTAGAAAGTATAGGTGCAAAAGACTATCAGCCAACAGGTTATGTATTTAGTCAGGCAACACTTGAAGAAGTAGATCAAGCTGCTCAAGCTGCTCATAACGCTTTTTTAGTTTATAGCCAAACTTCTCAAGAGCAACGTGCGTCTTTTCTTGAAGAGATTGCTGGCCAAATTGAAGCATTAGGTGCGAACTTGCAAGAAGTCGCTTCACTTGAAACGGGCTTGCCACTTGCTCGACTTCAAGGTGAAACGGGCCGTGTTACTGGTCAGCTTCGATTGTTTGCTGAACTTTTACGCCGCGGCGATTTTTATGGTGCTCGTATTGATGTGGCATTGCCAGAACGTAAGCCTTTGCCGCGTGTTGATTTGCGTCAATATAAAGTAGGATTAGGACCAGTTGCCGTGTTTGGTGCGAGTAATTTCCCACTTGCATTTTCAACTGCCGGCGGTGATACCGTAGCTGCTTTAGCAGCAGGGTGTCCGGTTGTCTTTAAAGCACATTCTGGACACATGGCTACTGCCGAGCTTGTTGCAGAAGCTATTGAAAAAGCAATTGAAGTTTGCGATATGCCTAAAGGCACATTCAACATGATTTTTGGATCGCGTGTTGGTGCAAACTTGGTAGAACATCCACTCATTCAGGCAGCTGGTTTTACGGGTTCCCTTGAAGGCGGAATGGTGCTTTATAACCTTGCGCAGAGCCGTCCTCAGCCGATTCCCTTCTTTGCTGAAATGTCGAGTGTGAACCCTGTAGTGGTTTTATCTCAAGCGCTTCATTCACGTGGTGAACAAATCGCTCAGGACACGGTTGCTTCGTTTAATATGGGATGTGGTCAGTTCTGTACAAAACCGGGGTTAATTTTAGGCGTACAAGGTCCTGAATTTGACAGTTTCGTAGCAGCTTTAGTTGAAAGCACGCAAAAAGCTGTGCCTCAGGTCATGTTGAATGAAGGAACTTTAAAAAGCTACCGTCAAGGTATCGATGCTCTAAACAGTGAAACTGGTTTTGAAGTTATTGCGACAGGACAAGAGACCGAGTTAGTTTCTCAAGCAAAAGCACATCTATTTAAAGCGGACCAATCTGTTTTATTGTCAGGTAATCCAAAGCTCCAACATGAAGTTTTCGGACCAATGTCGATTGTGATTGGTGTGGAAGATGAAGCGACTTTATTAAAAGGGATCGAGGCTTTAGGTGGGCAGCTTACGGCAACGATTATTGGTGATGAAAATGAATTGTCCGAAGCTGGTGAGCTTCTTCATTTGCTAACTGGTAAAGCGGGTCGTGTATTGTTTAATGGCTTCCCGACAGGAGTTGAAGTGTCTGATGCGATGGTGCATGGTGGTCCTTTCCCTGCAACGAGTGATGCACGCGGAACTTCGGTAGGTACGGGAGCAATTGAGCGTTTCTTGCGTCCGGTATGTTTCCAAAATACGCCACAAGTCTTGTTACCTGATGCATTAAAAGATAGTAATCCACTACAGATTACTCGTCTGGTCAATGGACAGTTAAGTCAGGCTCAAATTTAAAATTGTGCAGCTCAATTAAAGCTATTGGGCTGCATATTTTTTAACTTATTCAATGCATTATTAAATATATAAATAAGTGCCAGTTGCTTACTTTTTAAATATGTTAGAGTGTTTGATAAGTAAGATAAATTAATTTAATTTTAATAACTTAGAGGTATAAAAACCGAATATGACTATCGTCTAAGTTTATAGTAAAATGAATTTTCTAATTTTTTCAACATTTCATGAGTTCTTCAGATTATGTCTAGTGCAATTAAACCTAGATCAACAAAAAAACTAAGCCAGATTATTGTAGAACAACTGATCGAAAAAATTCAGTCTGGAGACTTCCAAGTTGGAGAGAAAATTCCGACTGAACTTGAATTAATTGAAACTTTTGAAGTAAGCCGTTCTGTTATTCGTGAAGCAATCACTGAGTTGCGTTCTTTAGGTTTTGTCGAGACTCGTCACGGGATTGGTACTTTTGTAAAAGAGCAGACTATTGAACAGAATTTTTTGCTGTCTAATGCCAGTTTAGAAACCATTAATGATATTGTCTCTTTACTAGAGCTTCGGATTAGCCTTGAGTCGGAAGCTGTTTTTTTAGCCTCTGAGCGCCGTAAACAAATCCATATTGATAAAATGAAGGCTGCACTTGAAGATTTTGAACGTCATATTTCATCAGATGCAAATGATGGTACAGTAAAAGCAGATTACGATTTTCATATTGCCATTGCTGAAGCTTCTGAAAATCAATATTTCGTGGATTTTTTAAAGTATCTGGGTGAAAAAATTATTCCGCGTGCACGTCTTAAATCGATTGAGCAAAGCCCAGAAAACCGTGAAGAATATTTAAAAGCGGTTCACCATGATCATGTCAATATTTATAACGCAATTGTCGATCAGGATGGTTTGTTGGCTCGACAAATGATGCGAGCTCATTTGTCTAAAAGTATTAAAAAGTTTAAGCAGTAAGGCTTGGGCTAAGATTAAGATAAAAAAAGAGAGCTTATTGAAGCTCTCTTTTAATTTTATAGGTTGTTATTTACAGCTAAAGTTTTCAGCTTTTTCACTATCACCTTGGCCATTATAACGAGCAATCAGTGGATAAGGACAAAGTGGGCGGGTACGGTCTGGTGCCCAGTCTTGAGGAAGTTCTGTATTCACTTGACCACTTGGGTTGCCTGCACCACGTGCACTCGCAATGATTTTGTCAGGTGCTTGGCCATATTCGACCCAGTTGACTAAAGCAGTCAATGCGTCAAATTGGTCGGTCGCAATGCCATCACGGGTATGGTTCATGCCTGGAACTCTAAAGAAACGTGCAAACTCAGTTGCTGAACCTCTTGCATCATTCTTATAGGGTTGTAGCAGCTGATCGTACCAATTTTGAGTGTCATCTACAGAGAAAACGCCGTCTGCTGTGCCTTGTACCACAATCATTTTCCCACCGTGATTACGGAGTTTATCCAAGTTCAATTCATCGGGTGGCATCATGAATGACATCGAGCTTTCGGTGTATACATCATTGGTTGCCGATAGTTTTGGATAGTCGGTATCGAAGTTAAAATTAAAGGCAAATTGTCTAGAGTTTTGAGTCACAGTTGGGTCTGGTGGAACTTGAAAAAGAATACCAACAGCAACTGGGTCCCGCGCTGTGCCTACCGAAGATTCGAATTTCCAGCTTGCCCAGTTACTGCCGACTAAACCGGGGTCGAAAGGCTGGGTTGCATAGAGTGCTTGCCCAGCAGAATTTACAGGGCCACGGTAAATGTTAGCTAACACATCAGTTTGTTCTGAGCTTAAACAGGTGCCGTCTCTTGTGCTTGAGCAAACGGGTACATCTTTGTGAATATCAAAAGCTGTACGGCAAGCTTCAACATCTTGAACCAATCCATCTGCAACACCGTCTAGGGCATCACATCGGTCTAAAATCGCTTTTGCTAATACTTTACGCTCTGAAAGGGTAAGAGCAGTACTTAAATCATTTTCGTCTGTTGCGACACGACGGAGCTGCTGCGCTGTGTAGAGTTGAGCTGCTGCAGCTCGAGGTAAATGAAAACCTGGTGTACTTGCTAAAATTCCATCATATTGGTCGCCCAAACGGGTTGCGGCAATCATGGCGTGGCGTCCGCCGTTCGATGTCCCGCCTGCATAGGAGCGGTCTGGCAATTTACCATATGCTGTTTTAATTAGATTTTTTGCCATAGGCGTGAGTTTGGTAATAGCGCCATATCCATAGTCGATTCTGGCTTGAGGGTCTAAACCAAACATTGGGTTTTGTGAGGCGTTATGTCCAGCATCGGAAGAAATGACAGCAAACCCGTCATGTAGTGCATTGGTGAGTGGGCCACCGCTACCAACCTGACCTGTTGCAGGCACAAGATTACCATCGGTGCCGCCGTTACCTTGATAGAGAAAACGACCGTTCCAATCAACAGGTAAGCGCATTTCAAAACCAATTTGATAGGTTTGTCCATCTACTGGGCTTACACGTTGGTTCATGTAACCTTTGACCAAACAATGAGCACCAATCGGTTTGTTGGCTACAGTCAATGTACCCGCTTCTTGAAGGATCGCTGAGCTAATGACGGTATTATCATAATGAAAACCTGTCAGGTCGGAACAGCTCCCATTTAATTTTGCACCAACAGCAGGAGTAAGCTTGGGAAGTGTTGGTGATGATGTTGTACTGTCATTGTCATTACCACAGCCTACCAATACTGCTGCAATGGCAAGTAATAAGGTTGATTGGGTCCAAAAACGTTTTTTATTGTCATTCATTTATAAATATCCTTATTTTATAAAGGGTGATGGGTTTAATCTAAAACCAGAAAATTCGCTGTGCTTCGTGCAATCATTTTGTTGTTTTGCCAAGCTTCGCTTTCGAGATTAAGTACAGTTTTGCCTTGTTTAATGAATCGGCATTTTGTAATGACTTCGCCCACCGCACAGGGCCTTAAAAAATCCATCGTTAAGTTGATGGTGGTAGCGGGTTTACGGTCATTGGCGAGATATGCAACAAGCCCCATCACGTCGTCAAGCATCGCGCAAATCATGCCGCCTTCAACGGTGCCGCGTGGATTGGTAAAACTTTCTAGTGCCATGTAATGGATGGTGAGTTCAGTGTTTTTTTCATTCCAATGGATATTATGCCCACCCAAATGGTGATGGATTGGCGGTAAATGTTCTAAAGTTTTTTGATCCATAATCAAGGGTCCATCCTTTTTGTAAATGTTATAAAAATTATTATTTCAGGCTATAGGCATCATAAATAACTGCTTTGCCCAAACGCATTGCACTACCTACCGCAACGGTTTGGTTAAGCCATGAATATTTAGGTGAGCTAGTTTCGAACTGCATGGTAATTTTGAAATAGTAATTTTTCGGGTCGACATCTTTGCCTTGGGCAAGCTGCTTTAGTGTTTCTGCCGAGCCATGTCGGTAACCTTTGGTTTGAAGATAAATAAGTGCACCATCATCGGTTTCTAACAAATATCGCGTATCAATAAGGGCCAGTCCTTTACTGTCGACAATTTGCCAATCTGCGCCATTATTTAAAATGCGGCCCTTAAGTGATTTCCCTTCAAATGTCCCACCTGTAATCGGAATAATTCGGCGTTTACCTGTGTCACTGGTGGTACCTAACTCCCAAACAGGCGCATTCAAATCCACACTAAATTTTGCTAAAGGCTCAAGCTGAATAGGTGGCGGGCTATATTGAGTTTCGGCATGAGACAGGGCAATCAGACTCATTCCGCAGAGTAGTGTTACAACTTTCTTCATGATGAATTTCCCGAAATAAAAAGAGGTTCTATGTGCGACAGAACCTCTTGTTTTGAATTATTTAAATTTCCATGTGTAGTCAATGTTGATACGGGTTTCATTTACAGGCTTGATGTTCGCTGTAGAGAGCATGTTGTTGTCATAAATGGCATAGCGCGCACGTAGCCCTAGATTTTTTAACCAGCCACTTTGAACGGTGTAGCCTAAATCAAAGTCCGTTTCGCGTTCTTTTAGATTAGTTCCGCCTAAGTTGGGTGCATAAATATTATGACCTGTGGTGTAACGGGTCATAAAACGTAAACCCGGTACATAATCTTTAAAGTCATATTCATAGCGGAAGCTATAGGCTTTCTCTTTTGGGTTTAAAAACTCGCCTGGCCATGTATCAATGAGAAGTCCGGTTTCACCGCCAGTCAAATATGGAAAAGCTGTGTCGCCGTGATGTTGGAAGGTTCCAAAAATAAATTTATGGTTTTGATGTTTAAGTTCGAAATGCGCATGATACAGATCATTATCGACTAAGCCTGCTTTTGCTTGTCCGTCATCACGGCTGCGGTAATAGCGTAATTGTGAGCTAAGATTAGTGGTGTCATTAATTTTATGTTGGTGTAAGGCACCCACCATGGTTTGGTTATAAAGATCATCAACATCCATATAAAAAGCGGTGAATTTGAGTGCGGGATTAAACTGATAGTTTCCACCTAAATAATAAAGCCCATCAGTTTCGGCACTTTTAAAACGTCCATTTACACCTGAAATTTTAATTTTTTCATAGTTGGTCGAATCACGATGATTCACTTTATCAAGATAGGCTGCTTGTAAGTCGAAATCTTTAATATCTTTACTGGTCAGTGAAATGCCTCGATAGGTTTGAGGAAGCAAACGAGCAGGTGACGCCACTAAAACAGGGTTCATTGGCATTAGCGTACCAATACGCAGCTCGGTTTGGCTCATTTTTGCTTTTGCTGTGACACCAATTTCTCCATAAGAGTCAGCAGGTTCATTGGTACGCGTGTCTCTAGGTAAGTTTCCTGTACCTCCGTGCTCGGCGTCGGCATCGAGTTTAAAACCTGCCGTAGCAAGCACATCCAGCCCAAAACCGACAGTCCCTTCGGTATAGCCTGAATTGGCTTTAAGAATAAACCCTTGTGTCCAGTCCTTGGCAGCAGGGTAAGCGGATTGCTCTTGGTAGTCGCGGTCAAAATAGAAATTTCGTGTGGTGAGTTCTACTGAGCTGTTGTCAATAAAACTACCCGCACAGACTGAGCCTGAGAGCATAAGGGTAGAGTACATCCATAATTTCGACATAGCATTTCTTCCTGAAATAACATTTTTTTGTTTTAAACAAGGCATGGTTGTTATGTCTGCCTTGTTTGGTTTTAAATCGAATTATTTTCCGAGCAGTTCTCGGGCTACGATTTCTTTCATAATTTCATTGGTTCCCCCATAAATTTTCTGTACCCGCGCATCCACAAAAAAGCGTGAAATAGGGTATTCCTGCATGTAACCGTAGCCACCAAAAAGCTGAAGTAACTGATCAATCACTTCACATTGGACATCGGTAATAAAGCACTTCAATGCGGCAACTTGGGTTATGCTTAACAGGTGTTGTTGATATAGAGCTGCACATTGGTCTACAAAGGCTTGGGCGGCTTTCGCTTTGATTTGCGCGTTTGCCAGCACAAAGCGTGTGTTTTGCATTTGACTTAAAGGTTGTCCGAAAGCTTTACGCTCTAGTACATAGTCTTTAGTAATTTGAATAGCGCCTAAAATTGACCCCAAAGCCATCATTGAAATGCTTAAACGTTCGCGAGGTAGCTCTTGCATTAAATAAGCAAAGCCTTGTCCTTCTTCACCCAAACGCTGAGTTGCAGGCACACAAATATCATCAAAAAACAGTTCAGCTGTATCTTGGGCATGTAGCCCGATTTTTTGTAATGAACGGCCTTTTTTAACGCCTTCTAAAGTGGCATCGACTAGTAAAATTGAAATACCTTTTGCTTTAGCTTGAGGATCAGTTTTTGCTACTAGAACGATCAGGTCGGCATGCAAACCATTTGAGATAAACGTTTTTGAACCATTAATACGATAGTGGTCATTTTCTAAAATGGCTTGAGTGCGTATGGCCTGTAAGTCTGAACCGGCATTGGCCTCTGTCATGGCAATTGCAGTGACGACTTCGCCGGTCACCATTTTTGGTAGCCAATAACTTTTTTGCTCTTCGGACCCGATATTTTGCAGGTAAGGAGAGACCAGCTCATTTTGCCCACCAATGGCAACAGCCAAAGATGCAAAGCCCGCTTGAGCAGTTTCTTGAACCAGCATGAGTGAGTAATGAACAGGAGCGCCGTAACCGCCATATTCCTCGGGCACATCGACACACAAAAAGCCATTTTCCCCAAGACGAAGCCATAGGTCACGCGGGATGAGGCCATCGTGTTCCCACTGTTCATAATACGGAGCAACCTGTTCTTTTAAGAACCTGCGGTAGCTGTCTCGAAATAGTTCAAATTCTGTATCGTGTGGCATGTTGAACCTTTTTTTAGGCAAAAGTGAGGCTAAGGCCCAAACCGAAGTTTGAGCTTCCTTTTTTATTTCAATTGCTTATTGCTTTAAGGTGGGTACCCGAATAATCAGCGGGTTATCAGTTTGCTTTTGATAAAGCTCATCAATTAAAGCAGCACGACGCTTGGTAATATTGCCTTGATTGAGGTTGCCTTTATCGGTCACTTCACCTGCATCGAGTTGAGGTGGCTCGGTCATTAAATAAAGCATTGAGACTGTATTTGAGCTACCGGTCGCATCTTTATTAAAAGTCGTCAAAAATTGACGGAACCATTGCTGGACTTTAGGGTGCTGTAGTATCTCTGTTGGAGAATGTTCGCCCAGCTTAAGGCCCGCTTGTTGGGCACAAGCATCCAGTTTTGGAAAAATTAGAAATCCAACAGCATTTAGGTTTGAACCTGTAATACAGACATCTTGAACCAGTAAATTACCTTGAATGAGCACTTTGTTGCGTATTGTGCCGACATTTACAAAAGTACCCGTATTGAGTTTAAAGTCTTCTGCAATTCGTCCATCGTACATTAAGCCTTTAGTGGCATCATTTACATCGACTAAACGAACAGCATCGCCCGTGTGGAAAAAGCCTTCATCGTCAAAAACAGTGCTTTGCTGGTCGGCCTTTAAGCGCCAATAGCCTTTCATGACATGTTTGCCACGCACACAAAACTCAAGTTTGTCGCCACACGGAACTAGCTTAATTTCGCATCCCGGCGCAGGGTAACCAATAAAACCTGCCATCACTCGTGGACCTGTCGTGAATGCACAAGAGGGTGCAGTTTCAGTCATGCCCAAGCCGCTCATAATGCGAATTTTTTCTCCGCAATGTTGCTGAGCAATTTTATCCAGTCTGTTCCAGCCAGCTTCTGAAAGCGCTGCGCCAGCAAAGAATAAAATTTTAACTTTGGCAAAAAAACGGTCTCTTAATTCCTCATCTTTTTCTAAGGCTTCGGTCAGTTCTTCCCAACCTTTCGGCACATTTAAATAGACAGTTGGAGAAATTTCTTTGAGATTACGAATGGTTTCGTCAAACTTTCCTGCAACGGGTTTACCATCATCAATGTAAATTGTACCGCCGTTATAGAGCGCAATGCCGACATTGTGACTGCCGCCAAATGTGTGGTGCCAAGATAGCCAGTCGAGTAGGATAGGCGGCGTTTCTTCAAACTCAGGGAAAGTCTGCAAAAGCATTTGCTGATTAACACACAACATTAAATGCGTGGTCGGCACAGCCTTAGGTAATTTGGTTGAACCTGACGTAAATAAGAATTTGGCAATCTGGTTTTCATCAAGCGTTTGGTAAAACTCTTGAACATTTGAAACAGGCGTATCTAATAGCGACTGAAAAGACGTGCAGATCTGGTCGCCCACAATTCCCTTATTGGTCACTACTTCAATGTCGGATGTAATACATGCCTGAATCGCTTTGGCAAAAGCTTGACCGTCGCTCGCATACACCATGCCTGGGGTGAGCACTTCAAACACATGTTTGAGTTTGCCAAAATCTTGAGAGATTAAAGAGTAGGCTGGTGAAATTGCTGAAAAAGGCACACCTGCTAACATTGCACCCATAGAAAGGGTTAAATGTTCGAGATCATTGCCACTTAAAATGACCAGAGGTCTTTCTTGGCTTAAATTCCGTTCATGTAAAGCCTGAGCAATGTGCCATGCACGTTGTAAAACTTCTGCATAACTCAGTTTGACCCACTCACCTTGAGCATTGCGTTTTGCTGCAAAAATATGGTCGGATTTGGTTTTTGCAAAATGAATTAACCGATCTGTCAGTTTTTGTGGATACGGTTTTAATTGCTCTTTTGGGCTGATATAGAGCGCGTCATCTTTATAGTGATAATGAATATC
>Ga0308166_1000711_pt1 | contig 41292 bp, 35 predicted proteins | sample PhyCR2_2_FD_202137 | JGI IMG/M metagenome (GOLD analysis project Ga0308166, IMG submission 202137) | Phyllosphere microbial communities from UC Gill Tract Community Farm, Albany, California, United States - DLSLCC.R2 | ecosystem: Host-associated > Plants > Phyllosphere > Unclassified | place...
GCGCACTCGTGAACTGGCCAAGCTGGAAAACTCCCTGGGTGGTATCAAGGACATGGGTGGTCTGCCAGACGCTCTGTTTGTTATCGATGCCGATCACGAACACATCGCGATCAAAGAAGCCAACAACCTGGGTATCCCGGTATTCTCTATCGTTGATACCAACTCCGATCCAGACGGCGTTGACTTCATCATCCCTGGTAACGACGACGCAATCCGTGCAATCAAATTGTACCTGACCGCCGTTTCTGCCGCCATCCGTGAAGGTCGTTCTCAAGATCTGGCCGTTCAGGCGGAAGAAAGCTTCGTAGAAGCTGAACAATAAGGTCAAGCCCTTATTAACCAGGTATTGAATATGTTGGTTAGGGGGGCCTTTAAGGGCCCCCTTTGCTTATCTGAATGAGAACTATCTCTGAGCGAGATAACCGAGGAAAAAGAAATGGCTGATATTACCGCTGCCCTGGTAAAAGAACTGCGTGAGCGTACCAGCGCAGGTATGATGGATTGCAAAAAAGCGCTGATCGAATCTAACGGCGACATCGAGCTGGCAATCGAAAACATGCGTAAATCTGGCGCGATCAAAGCGGCGAAAAAAGCAGGCAACGTAGCTGCTGACGGCGTGATCAAAACCAAGATCGAAGGCAACTTCGGCATGATCGTGGAAGTTAACTGCCAGACCGACTTCGTTGCTAAAGACGGCGGTTTCCAGGCTTTCGCTGACAAAGTGTTGGATGCGGCTTTTGCTGGCAAAATCACTGACGTTGACGTGCTGAAAGCGCAGTTCGAAGAAGAGCGCGTTGCTCTGGTGGCAAAAATCGGTGAGAACATCAACATTCGCCGCATTGCTGCCCTGGAAGGCGACGTGTTGGGTAGCTACCTGCACGGTGCTCGCATCGGTGTTCTGGTTGCCGCTACCAAAGGCGCGGATGAAGAGCTGGTTAAGCAGCTGGCAATGCACGTTGCCGCTAGCAAGCCTGAATTCGTCAAGCCTGAAGATGTGTCTGCTGAAGTGGTAGAGAAAGAGTACCAAGTTCAGTTGGACATCGCCATGCAGTCTGGCAAGCCGAAAGAAATCGCAGAGAAGATGGTTGAAGGCCGCATGAAGAAATTCACCGGCGAAGTCTCTCTGACCGGTCAGCCTTTCGTGATCGAACCAAGCAAGAGCGTTGCTCAGGTGCTGAAAGAGCACAACACTGACGTAACCAATTTCATCCGCTTTGAAGTGGGTGAAGGCATCGAGAAAGTTGAAGCTGACTTTGCTGCTGAAGTTGCAGCAATGAGCAAACAGTCTTAATGCTGTTAATGGAGCCGCCGCGAGGCGGCTCCATTTTATCCAGCCAGAGAAACGCCGATGATGGGCCCCGCGTGCCCAGGCTAATCGGTTGAAAACCCCAATACTATTACTACTGCTTCTTAGGACAGAACACCATGGCAACCAATGCAAAACCCGTTTATCAGCGTATCCTGCTCAAACTGAGTGGTGAAGCCCTGCAAGGTGCAGAAGGCTTTGGGATCGACGCTAGCGTTTTGGATCGCATGGCTCAGGAAGTAAAAGAGCTGGTCGAGCTGGGCATCCAGGTCGGTGTAGTTATTGGCGGTGGCAATCTTTTCCGTGGTGCAGGTCTGGCACAAGCCGGCATGAACCGCGTAGTGGGCGACCACATGGGAATGCTGGCTACCGTGATGAACGGCCTGGCTATGCGTGATGCACTGCACCGTGCCTATGTGAACGCCCGCCTGATGTCTGCCATTCCGTTGAATGGCGTATGTGACAACTACAGCTGGGCAGAGGCGATCAGCCTGCTGCGTAACAACCGCGTGGTGATTTTCTCCGCCGGTACGGGTAACCCGTTCTTTACCACGGATTCTGCGGCCTGCCTGCGCGGCATCGAAATTGAAGCCGATGTGGTATTGAAAGCGACTAAAGTGGATGGTGTATACTCCGCTGACCCGGTGAAAAACCCGGACGCAACGCTGTACGAACAGATCACCTACCAGGACGTGTTGGAGCGTGAGTTAAAAGTGATGGATCTGGCGGCGTTTACGCTGGCCCGCGATCATGGCTTGCCGATCCGCGTCTTCAACATGAACAAGCCGGGCGCACTGCGTCGCGTGGTGATGGGTGAGAACGAAGGTACTCTGATCACCAAATAACGGCTGTTTGGCCAAATTTCGCAGGAGCGGGTAACGCCAGGCGTTGTGTGCTTCTGATAAGTAAAATTCACGGGCTATACTTTTCAGTACAGCCTGCCAAGTAACCAGCTTCCAAGGGTTCGCAACGTGATTAATGAAATCAGAAAAGATGCTGATTCACGCATGGAAAAAAGCGTCGAAGCATTTAAAAACCAAATCAGCAAGATCCGTACTGGCCGTGCTTCTCCAAGCATCCTGGACGGCATCATGGTGGAATACTACGGTACAGCAACGCCGCTGCGCCAACTGGCCAACGTCACGGTAGAAGATTCCCGTACGCTGGCGATCAACCTGTTTGACCGTTCTCTGGGGTCGGCGGTAGAAAAAGCCATTATGTCTTCCGATCTGGGCCTGAACCCAAGCTCGGCTGGCACCGTGATCCGCGTTCCGCTTCCTCCGTTGACGGAAGAGCGCCGTAAGGATCTGATCAAGGTCGTACGTGGTGAAGCCGAGCAGGGCCGTGTGGCCGTGCGTAACGTGCGCCGCGATGCCAACGATAAAGTGAAGGCACTGCTGAAAGACAAAGAAATCAGCGAAGATGAAGATCGCCGTTCACAAGACGATATCCAGAAAATGACCGATGCCTACATCAAACTCCTTGATGCGGCATTGGCCGATAAAGAAAAAGAACTGATGGATTTCTAATCTCCATCGCCTTGAAATAAAGCGTCGCCTTGGCGGCGCTTTATTTTTTGTGGTGCAGATCTCGTTTTATCGTACGCACAGAGCGTAAACCAGCCGTGATGCAAGTTACACTGTGGTGTACGTCCGATCTCATCACGCAGTAGATTCAGAGCGATCTCATGAAGCAACTGACAATTCTGGGTTCCACCGGTTCCGTGGGCACCAGCACCCTGGCCGTGGTCAGGGAAAATCCCGACCTTTTCGCGATCAAGGCACTGGTAGCTGGCCGTAATGTAGCGGTCATGGCGCAGCAGTGCATAGAGTTCCGCCCGAGTTATGCGGCAATGGCCGATGAGCAGGCCGCCAATGAGTTACGCGCCGTGCTGGCAGAAAACGGTGTGAAAACCGACGTGTTGGCCGGTGAAAAGGCAGCCTGCGAGCTGGCCGCATTAGACGACGTCGATCAGGTGACGGCCGCTATCGTCGGGGCCGCTGGGCTGTTGCCCACCCTGGCCGCTATTCGTGCCGGTAAGCAGGTGCTGCTGGCGAATAAAGAGTCTCTGGTCACCTGTGGCCGCCTGTTTATGGACGCGGTGCAAAAGAGCCAGGCACAGTTGCTGCCACTGGACAGCGAGCACAACGCCATCTTCCAGAGCCTGCCAGAAAGCATCCAACGCCAACTGGGGTATAGCTCGCTGGAAGCCCACGGCGTTTCGCGCATCGTGCTGACCGGTTCCGGTGGCCCTTTCCGTACTACGCCGATGGAACAGTTCGCCACTATGACGCCGGATCAGGCCTGTGCGCATCCCAACTGGTCTATGGGGCGCAAAATCTCGGTAGATTCTGCCACCATGATGAACAAGGGGCTGGAGTATATCGAGGCTCGCTGGCTGTTCAACGCCTCGGCAGAGCAGATGGAAGTGATCCTCCATCCGCAGTCGGTGATCCACTCCATGGTGCGCTATGCCGATGGTAGCGTGCTGGCCCAACTGGGTACGCCGGATATGCGCACGCCTATTGCCCATGCCATGGCTTACCCGCAGAGGGTCCACTCCGGGGTGGCTGCACTCGATTTCTGTCGTATCGGGGCGCTGACCTTCTCCGAGCCGGAGCGTGAGCGCTATCCTTGCCTGTATTTGGCGATCGAAGCCTTCGATGCGGGCCAGGCGGCGACCACCGCGCTCAACGCGGCCAATGAAATTGCCGTAGCGGCATTTTTGCAGCAAAAAATTCGTTTCACTGATATTTCAGCCGTGAACCAAAAGGTTGTTGAATGTATGGCGCTGGCGGAGCCAACCAGTATTGAGATGGTGTTGGAGATCGATCGTCAGGCGCGTGAGGTGGCTCGAGGTCTGGTTCGTAACCTGCGGGTTTAATCACTTGGGCGGGGTGTACCGAGGGCAAATTCGGCTCTGCTACATTGTCTGAATTTGCTGGTAAACTCGCCAGGCCGCCGTGTGGCCGTTTGTTCAGGCTTCACGGAGGTGTTATAGTCTGCGCCATAATCACCGGTTATACCGTTGAATAATGGCCGGATTGGCAGCCCTTTTTACCTGACAAACGCGGCCAATAGGGCAGTGCCAAGCCAGAAGACGGGGAAAACTTACGCCAATCTTTGCCGGGAGCCCCTTGGGGCACCAGGCAGGCAGACTGAAAAGCTGTGTCAGGCACACGGCTTTTTTTGCGCGTAAGGTCCGATATTCCGGCAAGGCTGTGGTGTTTCTACCGAGGAAATAAGTACGAGTTATGTCGTCCGCAAACCAACAAGAAGCTAATCTTTCTGCTCATGGGCCACGTCATGTCGCGATCATTATGGACGGCAATGGGCGTTGGGCTAAACGCCAGGGCAAGTTACGTGTCTTCGGTCATAAAGCAGGGGTGAAATCGGTACGCCGCGCGGTCAGTTTTGCCGCCAGTCACCATTTAGATGCACTCACGCTTTATGCCTTCAGCAGCGAAAACTGGAACCGTCCGGCGCAGGAAGTCTCCGCGCTGATGGAGCTTTTTGTCCGCGCACTGGACAGCGAAGTAAAAAGCCTGCATAAACATAATGTCAGGTTGCGTGTGATCGGCGATGTCAGCCGGTTCAGCGCACGTTTGCAAGAGCGTATCCGCCGCTCGGAGCAACTGACAGAAAATAACGATGGCCTGACGCTTAACGTTGCCGCCAATTACGGTGGCCGTTGGGATATTATTCAGGGAGTGAAGGATCTGGCTGAGCAAGTGCAGCAGGGTACGCTGTGCGTGGACCAGATCAGCGAGGAGTTACTGGGTGAGCGCGTCTGCATGAGCGATTTGTCTCCGGTGGATCTGGTGATCCGTACCGGTGGCGAACATCGCATCAGTAACTTTTTGTTGTGGCAAATTGCGTACGCCGAGCTTTACTTTACTGATGTACTCTGGCCAGATTTTGATGAACTTGTCTTTGAAGGTGCGCTGAATGCATTTGCACAACGCGAGCGTCGCTTCGGAGGAACAACACCTATCGACGCCAATGCGTCCTAGGGGGAACTTTTGCTGAAGTCTCGCATCATAACGGCTCTGATTTTAATTCCGATTGTTATCGCAGCGCTGTTCTTACTGCCGCCGATGGGCTTTGCCCTGGTAACACTCGCTGTGTGCATGTTAGCCGCCTGGGAATGGGGGCAGTTGGCTGGCTTTGCTGCCCGCCCCCAACGTATCTGGCTGGCGATATTGTGCGGTTTCCTATTGGCGCTGATGATGCTCAGCGTGCCTGCCTACCATCAGTCTGTTCACCAATTGCAGATCGCTGGCCCGCTATGGTTGTCGCTGGGATGGTGGCTGGTGGCTCTGCTGCTGGTGCTGTTCTATCCAGGCTCGGCGGCGCTGTGGCGTAATTCGCGCACCTTGCGGCTGGTCTTTGGCCTGTTGACCATCGTGCCGTTTTTCTGGGGCATGCTGGCACTGCGTCAGTTCGGCTATGAAGAGAATCATTTTACCGGTGCCTGGTGGTTGCTGTACGTTATGCTGCTGGTCTGGGGCGCAGATTCCGGCGCCTACATGTTCGGCAAGCTGTTTGGCAAACACAAGCTGGCACCGAAGGTCTCCCCAGGCAAAACCTGGGAAGGGCTGGTCGGTGGGCTGGTCACGTCTGCCGTGATTTCGTGGCTGTTTGGCCGCTATGCGCCGCTGAACGTGGTGCCTATGACCCTATTGGTCTGTTCGGTAATTGCGGCCCTGGCTTCGGTATTGGGCGATCTGACGGAAAGCATGTTCAAACGTGAAGCCGGTATCAAGGACAGTGGTCATCTGATCCCGGGGCACGGCGGCATTCTGGATCGTATCGATAGCCTGACCGCAGCGGTACCGGTATTTGCCTGCTTGATGCTGTTAGTGTTTTAATCCGTCATCGGCGGGGGGAGTAAAGGGATTCTATGGTCAGCGTACTCTGGAACTTGGTCGCGTTTATTATCGCTCTGGGTATATTGATCACCGTGCATGAGTTCGGGCACTTTTGGGTGGCCCGCCGCTGTGGCGTCCGCGTGGAGCGCTTCTCTATCGGCTTTGGCCGTGCGCTATGGCGCCGCACCGATCGCCAGGGCACCGAATATGTCGTCGCCATGATCCCCCTTGGCGGCTATGTCAAAATGCTCGATGAGCGCGTCGAAACGGTAGCTCCCGAGCTGCGTCATGAGGCGTTCAATAATAAAACCGTCTGGCAGCGCGCGGCGATTGTCAGCGCGGGCCCCATTGCCAATTTCCTGTTTGCCATTCTTGCCTATTGGGTCGTCTTTATCATCGGCGTGCCGAGTTACCGCCCGGTCATCGGTGAAATTACTCCGCAATCCATTGCCGCTCATGCCGAAATTTCTCCGGGAATGGAACTTAAGTCCGTTGACGGTATCGAAACGCCTGATTGGGAATCTGTTCGTCTGGCGTTGGTGACCAAAATCGGTGATGCGCAAACCGAGGTAGAAATTGCTCCGTTTGGTACCTCACAAAAGGTGAGCAAGACCCTGGATTTGCGCCACTGGAGCTTTGAGCCGGACAAAGAAGATCCCGTGCGTTCTCTAGGCATGATCCCGCGTGGCCCGCAGATTGAATCCGTGCTGGCAGAAGTCCAGACCGGGTCGGCTGCGCAAAAGGCAGGTTTACAAGCGGGGGACAGGATCGTTAAAGTCGATGGTCAGCCACTTGGTCGTTGGGTTACGTTGGTTAAACGTATCCACAATGCTCCAGGGCTTCCGCTGGTTTTAGAGATAGAAAGAAACGGCGCCCCCTTGTCTTTAACGCTGATACCAGATACAAAGCCGGTGGGAAAAGACAAAGCGGTGGGGTTTGCCGGGATTATACCTAAAGTTATCCCTCTGCCGGATGAGTACAAGACCATCCGTCAATATGGGCCGTTCTCTGCGCTGTATCAGGCGGGGGACAAAACCTGGCAGCTGATGCACCTTACGGTCAGCATGATAGGTAAATTAATTACCGGTGATGTAAAGCTGAACAACCTGAGTGGCCCGATTTCCATTGCACAGGGAGCAGGGGCATCAGCAGAGGTGGGTTTTGTGTATTATATGATGTTCCTGGCGTTGATTAGCGTCAACTTAGGGATCATCAACCTCTTCCCATTACCGGTATTAGATGGTGGGCATCTCCTCTTCCTGGCGATAGAAAAGCTGAAGGGGGGGCCAGTTTCTGAGCGAGTACAGGACTACAGCTACCGCATTGGTTCGATCTTGTTGGTACTGCTGATGGGTCTTGCACTTTTCAATGATTTTTCTCGTCTTTAGGGGCGGGGACAGGTTAGGAAGAACGCATAACAACGATGGCGATGAAAAAGTTGCTCATAGCGTCGCTGCTGTTTGGCAGCGCCACCGTATACGGTGCAGACGGGTTCGTAGTGAAGGATATTCATTTCGAAGGCCTGCAACGAGTCGCCGTCGGTGCGGCGTTACTCAACATGCCGGTTCGCGTAGGCGATACCGTCTCTGATGATGATATCGGTAATACCATCCGTGCGTTGTTTGCCACTGGCAACTTCGAGGACGTTCGCGTCCTGCGCGATGGTGATACGCTGATTGTTCAGGTTAAGGAACGCCCTACCATTGCCAGCATCACTTTCTCCGGTAACAAATCGGTGAAAGATGACATGCTCAAGCAAAACCTGGAGGCCTCTGGCGTCCGGGTTGGTGAAGCACTCGACCGCACCACCTTATCCAGCATTGAAAAAGGGTTGGAAGACTTCTACTACAGCGTCGGTAAATACAGTGCCTCGGTGAAAGCCGTTGTCACGCCGTTGCCGCGCAACCGTGTTGACCTGAAACTGGTGTTCACGGAAGGGGTTTCCGCCAAGATTCAACAAATCAACATTGTCGGCAACCATGCCTTCACCAACGATGAGCTGATCGCGCACTTCCAGTTGCGTGATGATGTGCCGTGGTGGAACGTAGTGGCCGATCGCAAATACCAGAAGCAAAAGCTGGCGGGGGACCTTGAAAGCCTGCGCAGCTTCTATCTGGATCGCGGCTATGCCCGTTTCAATATCGATTCGACGCAGGTCAGCCTGACGCCAGATAAAAAAGGCATCTATATCACCGTTAACATCACCGAAGGCGATCAGTACAAGCTTTCCGGCGTGGTGGTCAATGGCAACCTGGCCGGTCATTCGGCCGAGGTGGCCCAGTTGACCAAGATTGAGCCAGGTGAGCTGTTTAACGGCACCAAAGTGACCAAAATGGAAGATAACATCAAGAAGATGTTTGGCCGTTATGGTTACGCCTATCCTCGCGTACAGACTCAGCCTGAAATCAACGACGCGGATAAGACCGTGAAGCTGAACGTCAACATCGACGCGGGTAACCGTTTCTATGTGCGTCGCATCAAGTTCGAAGGCAACGACACCAGTAAAGATTCCGTTCTGCGCCGCGAAATGCGCCAGATGGAAGGGGCGTGGCTGGGTAACGATCAGGTCGAGCAGGGTAAAGAGCGTCTGAACCGTCTGGGTTACTTCGAGACGGTCGACGTTGAAACCCAGCGTGTACCGGGTTCCCCCGATCAGGTTGATATCACCTATAAGGTGAAAGAACGTAACACCGGGACGCTGAACTTTGGTGTGGGTTACGGTACCGAAAGTGGCGTCAGCTTCCAGGCGGGTGTACAGCAGGATAACTGGCTGGGCACGGGCTACTCTGTTGGCATCAGCGGTACCAAGAACGACTACCAGACCTATACCGAGCTGTCGGTGACCAACCCGTACTTCACCGTTGACGGTGTGAGTCTGGGCGGCCGTATCTTCTATAACGACTTTAAAGCGAATAATGCCGATCTGTCTGACTATACCAACAGCAGTTATGGTGTTGACGGCACGCTGGGCTTCCCAATCAACGAGAACAACTCGCTGCGAGCTGGCCTGGGTTACGTCCATAACTCCCTGTCAGAAATGCAGCCGCAGATTGCCATGTGGCGCTATCTGAACTCGATGGGCGATTATCCTGACTTTAAGGATCGCGCCAGCTTTACAGCCGATGACTTCACGCTGAACCTGGGCTGGACCTATAATAATCTGGACCGTGGCTATTTCCCTACCCAGGGTAACCGCACTACGTTCAACACCAAGGTGACCGTGCCGGGTTCCGACAACTCATACTACAAGATGACGTTGGACACCGCGCAGTATATGCCGCTTAACGATGACAAGACCTGGGTGTTGCTGGGTCGTGGCCGTGTGGGCTATGCCGATGGATTGGGCGGTAAAGAAATGCCGTTCTATGAAAACTTCTATGCGGGTGGTTCAAGTACCGTACGTGGCTTCCAGTCCAACACCATTGGTCCAAAAGCCGTGTACTACAACTCCAACTCGTATCAGTGTCAGTTTAAAGTCGGTAGCACAACGGATCGTCAGGATATCTGTAATTCGAACGATGCGGTGGGCGGGAACGCCATGGCCGTGGCAAGTATGGAGTTGATCACGCCTACGCCGTTCCTTAGCGAGAAATACGCCAACTCGGTACGTACTTCACTGTTTATCGATGCCGGTACCGTGTGGGATACCCACTGGGAAAACACCGATCAGACGCTGATGTACGGGGTACCAGACTACAGCAAAGCGAGCAACATTCGCGTGTCTGCCGGTCTTGCGCTGCAGTGGATGTCTCCACTGGGGCCGTTGGTCTTCTCCTATGCGGATCCGATCAAGAAATACGACGGCGACAGGTCGGAGCAGTTCCAGTTTAACATCGGTAAAACCTGGTAATAACCGGTTTCACCCGTGGGCATAGCGGTACAAGAATCGCAAATGCCAGGCTTAAACCCGCTCATAGCGAGAGAAATCTCATTGTGTAATGTGATAAGTCTGGCAGATTGTGTACTTTCAAAAGTGTCATGTGACACAAATGGGTGATGGTAAGGAGTTTATAGTGAAAAAGTGGTTATGTGCCGCAGGCCTCGGTTTAGCAATGGCTGCTTCTGCAGGCGTTCAGGCAGCTGACAAAATTGCTGTTGTTAACGTTTCTAGCATTTTCCAACAGTTGCCAGCTCGTGAAACCGTAGCCAAGCAATTGGAAAGCGAATTCAAAGGCCGTGCAAGCGAACTCCAGAACATGGAACGCGATCTGCAAACCAAAATGCAGAAACTGCAGCGTGATGGTTCTACCATGAAAGCCAGCGATCGCACCAAGATGGAAAAAGACGTGATGGCTCAGCGTGAGCAGTTCTCTCAGAAAGCGCAGGCTTTCGAGCAGGACAATCGTCGTCGCCAGATGGAAGAGCGTAACAAGATACTGAGCCGTATTCAGGATGCAGTGAAAGTCGTTGCCAGCAAAGAAGGCTATGACGTCGTCGTCGATGTTAACGCTACTGCTTACTTCGCGGCAGGCAAAGATATTACTGCAGACGTGCTGAAACAGGTTAAATAACGCCATGCCTTCAATTCGACTGGCTGATTTAGCGCAGCAGTTGGATGCACAATTGCACGGTGATGGCGATCTCGTCATCACCGGCATTGCTTCTATGCATTCCGCACAGCCTGGCCAAATCACGTTTTTGTCAAACAGCCGCTACCAAGAGCAGTTGTCTTCCTGCCAAGCGAGTGCCGTGGTACTTACCGAAGCAGACCTATCACACTGCCGTAGCGCAGCGCTGGTGGTGAAAAACCCTTACCTGACCTATGCGCGTATGGCGCAGTTGATGGACACCACGCCAGCACCCGCAGCAGATATCGCGCCAAGCGCGGTGATCTCTCCGCAGGCCAAGCTGGGACAGAACGTTGCTATTGGGGCGAACGCGGTTATCGAATCCGGTGTTGAACTGGGTGATAACGTGGTCATCGGCCCGGGTTGCTTTATCGGCAAGCAGGCACGCATCGGCGCAGGTACGCGTCTGTGGGCCAACGTGACGATTTATCATGAAGTGGAAATCGGCCAGCACTGCCTGATCCAATCGGGAACGGTGATTGGTGCGGACGGTTTCGGCTACGCCAACGAGCGTGGCAACTGGATCAAGATCCCGCAGCTTGGCACGGTGATTATTGGCGATCGCGTTGAGATTGGGGCCTGTACCACCATCGATCGCGGCGCGTTGGATAACACCCAGATTGGGAATGGTGTTATCATAGATAACCAGTGTCAGATTGCACACAACGTGGTGATTGGCGAGAATACCGCCGTCGCGGGCGGTGTGATCATGGCGGGTAGCCTGAAAATCGGGCGCTATTGCCAAATTGGCGGCGCCAGTGTGATCAATGGTCACATGGAGATTGCTGACCAGGTAGTTGTCACCGGGATGGGAATGGTTATGCGACCAATCACCGAACCTGGGGTATACTCCTCTGGCATTCCGTTACAACCCAACAAAGTTTGGCGTAAAACCGCGGCGTTGGTGATGAATATCGATGAGATTAGCAAGCGCTTGAAAGCTGTCGAACGAAAAGTCGGAAAAGACTAATCACCACGGCCCGGGATGCTGGGTATAAAACGAAACGCGTTGGCAATGATGCCAAAAGCGCAAAGAGTTGTTAATTTGCGGCCTGCCTGATGATCTCCTTTTTGGGGTCAACGCAGGCCGTGTTGTTGATGCCATCAGTTTTTAGAGACAGGAAGAGTATTTTGACTACTGACACTCATACTCTAGATATTGCAGAAATTCTGGAACTGCTTCCTCACCGTTATCCATTCTTGCTGGTTGACCGTGTATTGGATTTCGAAGAGCATAAATATCTGCGTGCAGTGAAGAACGTATCCGTTAATGAGCCGTTTTTCCAGGGGCATTTCCCTGGTAAACCGATTTTTCCAGGCGTGCTGATTTTGGAAGCTATGGCTCAGGCCACGGGTATCCTGGCATTTAAGAGCGTGGGTAAACTGGAACCGGGCGAGCTGTACTATTTCGCCGGTATTGACGAGGCTCGCTTCAAGCGCCCTGTGGTGCCTGGCGATCAGATGATTATGGAAGTCACTTTCGAAAAAACCCGTCGTGGTTTAACCCGCTTTAAAGGCGTGGCGACCGTCGACGGAAAAATTGTCTGCGAAGCAACCATGATGTGTGCCCGCAGCCGGGAGGCATAATCCGTGATTGATAAAACCGCCTTTATCCATCCAAGTGCGATCGTTGAAGAAGGCGCCGTCATCGGCGCTGGTGCGCATATAGGTCCCTTCTGCTACGTCGGCTCCCAGGTGGAAATCGGCGCGGGTACGGTCCTCAAATCGCATGTGGTGGTGAACGGTATCACCAAGATTGGCCGCGATAACGAGATCTATCAGTTTGCCTCTATCGGTGAAGTGAATCAGGATCTGAAATACGCTGGCGAACCGACTCGGGTTGAAGTCGGCGATCGTAACCGCATTCGTGAGAGCGTCACCATTCATCGCGGTACTGCGCAGGGAACGGGCCTGACCAAAGTCGGTAATGACAACCTGCTGATGGTCAACGTGCACGTTGCTCATGACTGCGTGGTGGGTAATTCCTGCGTGTTGGCCAACAACGCCACGCTGGCTGGTCACGTGGAGATCGACGATTTCGCCATCATTGGCGGCATGACCGCGATCCACCAATTCTGTGTGATTGGTGCCCATGTGATGGTCGGTGGTTGCTCCGGTGTCGCTCAGGACGTACCGCCTTTTGTCATCGCGCAGGGTAACCACGCAACGCCATTTGGTATTAACGCCGTAGGCCTGAAACGCCGTGGTTTTGATAAGGATGAAATGCAGGCGATCCGCAACGCCTACAAAATCCTCTATCGCAGCGAGAAGACCTTCGACGAGGCTAAAGCAGAGATCGAAACCCTGGCGCAACAGCAGCCCGTGGTGCAGCAGTTCCTCGATTTCTTTGCGCGTTCTACCCGTGGGATTATTCGCTGAGTTATGCCAAATCGTCCATTGACTATCGGATTGGTCGCCGGGGAAACTTCCGGTGATATTCTGGGTGCCGGTTTAATTCGTGCGCTTAAGACGCACTATCCAAGCGCCCGCTTTGTCGGTGTCGCTGGCCCGCTGATGCAGGCCGAAGGGTGTGAAACCTGGTACGAAATGGAAGAGCTGGCGGTGATGGGCGTGGTAGAGGTGCTTGAGCGTCTGCCACGCCTGTTGAAGATCCGCAAGGATCTGACCCGCCGGTTCAGTGAGCTGAAGCCTGACGTGTTTGTCGGTATTGATGCGCCAGACTTCAACCTCACGCTGGAAGGCCGCCTGAAACAGCGCGGTATCCGCACTATTCACTATGTCAGCCCGTCCGTATGGGCCTGGCGTCAGAAACGCGTTTTCAAAATTGGTAAAGCGACCGACCTGGTGTTGGCGTTCCTCCCTTTCGAAAAAGCGTTTTACGATCGTTTCAACGTCCCTTGCCGCTTTATCGGTCATACCATGGCCGATGCGATGCCATTGCAGGCGGATAAGCTGGCCGCACGCGCTACGCTGGGCATTGCCCCGGGCGCTCGCTGTTTGGCATTGCTACCCGGCAGCCGTAATGCCGAAGTGGAAATGCTCAGTGGTGACTTCCTGCGTACCGCACAACTGCTACGCGAGCATTATCCCGATCTGGAAGTGGTGGTGCCTTTGGTCAATGCCAAGCGCCGTGAGCAGTTTGAGCGCATCAAGGCCGAGGTTGCGCCGGAGCTCAAGGTTCACCTGCTGGATGGCAAAGGGCGTGAGGCAATGGTGGCCAGCGATGCGGCACTGTTGGCTTCCGGCACCGCAGCGCTGGAATGCATGTTGGCAAAATGCCCGATGGTGGTGGGCTACCGCATGAAGCCATTTACCTTCTGGCTGGCGGAGCGGCTGGTGAAAACCCCGTATGTCTCATTGCCTAACCTGCTGGCGGGGCGTGAAATCGTCACCGAACTGCTGCAACACGATTGTGTACCGGATAAGCTGGCCGCGGCGTTATTGCCGTTGCTGGAAGACAGCCCGCAGGCGGAGCTGTTGAAGCAGACCTTCCTTGAACTGCATCAGAGTATTCGCTGTGGTGCCGATGAACAGGCCGCTCAGGCTGTGTTGGAGCTGGCAAAAGCATGATGGAACCCTTTGTCTACCCTGCCGCCCGGCTGTTTGCCGGTGTGGATGAAGTGGGGCGCGGGCCTTTGGTGGGTGCCGTTGTGACCGCTGCGGTGATCCTCGATCCTGCACGGCCGATTGTTGGCCTGGCGGATTCCAAAAAGCTCAGTGAGAAGCGCCGCCTGGCGTTATACGACGAGATCCTGGAAAAGGCGCTGTCCTGGAGCCTGGGGCGGGCTGAACCGGTCGAGATCGACCAACTGAATATCCTGCATGCCACCATGCTGGCGATGCAGCGTGCGGTGGCGGGTTTGCATATCGCACCGGACATGGTGTTGATTGACGGCAACCGTTGCCCCAAATTGCCGATGCGTTCGTTAGCGGTGGTGAAAGGGGATAGCCGGGTAGCGGAAATCAGTGCTGCATCGATTCTGGCGAAGGTGACCCGCGATCGCGAGATGACCGAGCTGGATGCGATTTTCCCGGATTACGGTTTTGCCCAACACAAGGGCTATCCGACTGCGTTCCATCTGGAAAAGCTGGCTGCTCTGGGTGCTACCGAGCATCATCGCCGCAGTTTTGCCCCGGTCAGACGAGTGCTGGAGTCTGGCTCGTTCGCATAGTTCACACGATGCTTAAAATTACGCCCCCTCTCCTTTTGGGAGAGGGTCGGGGTGAGGGGAAATGGCTACGGTGATCTTCCCCATACCCTAATGTAACCCTGGTCCAGCTTGCTGGACCCCAACACGTTGGTATCTGGATATGGCCGAACCTCGTTTTATTCATCTGCGCGTGCACAGTGACTACTCCATGATTGATGGATTAGCCAAGATCGGCCCGTTGGTGAAAAGAGCTGCCGCGCTAGCCATGCCAGCCTTGGCCGTCACCGACTTCACCAATATGTGTGGTCTTGTGAAGTTTTATGGCAGTGCGCACGGTGCCGGGATCAAACCGATCATCGGTGCGGATTTCCATGTGCAAAGCGAAGAGCTGGGCGATGAGCTGGCACAGCTTACCGTGCTGGCAGCCGATAACGTTGGCTATCAAAATCTCACCCTATTAATCTCCAGGGCGTATCAGCGCGGCTATGGCCCGGCCGGTCCGGTGATCGATCGCGACTGGCTGATAGAACACCGCAGCGGGTTGATCCTGCTCTCCGGTGCACGCATGGGCGACGTCGGCAAGTTTCTGCTGCGTGGCAACCAGGCCCTGGTCGATCAATGCCTGGAGTTTTACCAGCAGCATTTCCCGGACAGCTATTATCTCGAACTGATCCGCTCCGGCCGTGCGGATGAAGAAAACTATCTGCACGCCGCCGTAGCCCTGGCAACCGAACGTGGGTTGCCGGTAGTCGCCACCAACGACGTCCGTTTCCTGGTGGAAGATGATTTTGATGCCCATGAGATCCGCGTAGCGATCCATGATGGCTTCACGCTCGACGATCCCAAACGCCCGAAAAACTACAGCCCGCAGCAGTACATGCGCAGCGAAGAGGAAATGTGCGAGCTGTTTGCCGACATCCCGGAAGCGTTGCTAAACAGTGTGGAAATTGCCAAGCGCTGTAATGTCACCATCCGTTTGGGCGAATATTTCCTGCCACAGTTCCCCACCGGCGATATGACCACCGAAGATTTCCTGGTGCTCAAGTCCAAAGAGGGGTTGGAAGAACGTCTGGAGTTCCTGTTCCCAGATCCGGAGGTCCGTGCCGAGCGCCGTCCTGAATACGATGAGCGTCTGGATCTGGAACTGAAAGTGATCAACCAGATGGGATTCCCGGGTTACTTCCTGATCGTCATGGAATTCATCCAGTGGTCGAAAGATAACGACGTGCCGGTAGGCCCGGGGCGTGGTTCCGGTGCCGGTTCGCTGGTGGCCTATGCGCTGAAAATCACCGATCTCGACCCGCTGGAGTTTGACCTGCTGTTCGAACGCTTCCTGAACCCGGAACGTGTCTCGATGCCCGACTTCGACGTCGACTTCTGCATGGAAAAACGCGACCTGGTCATTGAGCACGTGGCGGACATGTATGGCCGTGAGGCGGTATCGCAGATCATCACCTTCGGTACCATGGCGGCGAAAGCGGTGATCCGCGACGTGGGGCGCGTGCTGGGGCATCCTTATGGCTTCGTTGACCGTATCTCCAAGCTGGTGCCGCCCGATCCGGGCATGACGCTGGAAAAAGCCTTTGCCGCAGAGCCGCAGCTGCCAGAAATCTATGAGGCAGACGAAGAGGTCAAAGCGCTGATCGACATGGCGCGCAAGCTGGAAGGCGTGACGCGTAACGCCGGTAAGCACGCCGGGGGCGTGGTAATTGCGCCAACCAAGATCACCGACTTTGCCCCGCTTTATTGCGATGCCGAAGGTAACCACCCGGTCACCCAGTTTGACAAGAACGACGTGGAATACGCCGGGCTGGTGAAGTTCGACTTCCTCGGTCTGCGTACCCTGACCATCATCGACTGGGCGTTGGAGATGATTAACGCCCGTCGCGCCAAGACCGGGTTGGAACCGATAGATATCGCGGCCATTCCGCTCGATGACAAGAAAAGCTTCGACATGTTGCAACGCTCGGAAACCACTGCGGTATTCCAGCTTGAATCGCGCGGCATGAAGGATTTGATCAAACGTCTGAAGCCTGACTGCTTCGAAGACATGATCGCACTGGTAGCGCTGTTCCGCCCCGGCCCGTTGCAGTCCGGCATGGTAGATAACTTTATCGACCGTAAGCACGGGCGCGAAGAGATCTCCTATCCTGATATCCAGTGGCAGCATGAATCGTTGAAACCGGTGCTGGAGCCGACGTATGGCATCATCCTGTACCAAGAACAGGTAATGCAGATCGCTCAGGTATTAGCTGGCTATACGCTGGGCGGTGCAGACATGCTGCGTCGCGCCATGGGTAAAAAGAACCCGGTCGAGATGGCCAAGCAGCGCGGCGGTTTTGAAGATGGTGCGAAATCGCGCGGCATTGACGGCGAACTGTCGGTTAAAATCTTCGATCTGGTAGAGAAGTTCGCGGGTTACGGCTTTAACAAATCGCACTCCGCTGCCTATGCGTTGGTGTCTTACCAGACGCTGTGGCTGAAGGCCCACTATCCGGCCGAATTTATGGCCGCGGTTATGACCGCCGATATGGATAACACCGATAAGGTGGTGGGGCTGGTGGATGAGTGCTGGCGCATGGGCCTGAAAATCCTGCCGCCGGACATCAACAGCGGGCAGTATCACTTCCACGTTAATGATGAGGGCGAGATCGTCTATGGCATCGGCGCCATCAAGGGCGTGGGGGAAGGGCCGATCGAAGCAATTATCGAAGCGCGTAATTCCGGCGAGCAGGGGTATTTCAAAGATCTGTTCGACCTGTGCGCCCGCTCCGATATTAAAAAGCTCAACCGCCGTATCCTGGAAAAGCTGATCATGTCTGGGGCGTTCGATCGCCTGGGGCCACACCGCGCCGCGTTGATGAACTCCCTGGGGGATGCGCTTAAAGCGGCCGATCAGCACGCCAAAGCCGAAGCCATCGGTCAGGCGGATATGTTTGGCGTGCTGGCGGAAGCGCCGGAACAGGTGGAGCAATCCTACGCCAACGTTCCCCCTTGGCAGGAACAGGTGGTGCTGGATGGTGAACGGGAAACGCTGGGGCTGTATCTTACCGGCCACCCGATCACTCAGTACCTCAAAGAAATCGAGCGCTATGCCGGTGGCCAGCGCCTGAAAGATATGCATCCGACGGATCGCGGCAAGATGACTACTGCCGTCGGGTTGGTGATTGCTTCCAAGATCATGATGACCAAACGCGGCAACCGCATCGGCATTTGTACGCTGGATGACCGTTCAGGGCGTCTGGACATCATGTTATTCACCGATGCCTTGGAAAAATACCAGCATTTGTTGGAAAAAGACCGTATCCTGATCGCGACTGGACAGGTCAGCTTTGATGACTTTAACGGCGGGCTTAAAATGACCGCTCGTGAATTAATGGACATCAGTGAAGCACGTGAAAAATACGCTCGCGGGCTTGCTATCTCGCTGACGGACAGGCAAATTGATGACCAGCTTTTGAACCGTCTCCGTCAGTCTTTGGAACCCCATCGCTCGGGGACGATTCCAGTGCATCTCTACTATCAACGGGAAGATGCACGGGCAAGATTGCGCTTTGGTGCAACTTGGCGCGTGACGCCGACCGACCGCTTGTTGATAGATTTGCGGACCTTGGTAGGTAATGAGCAGGTGGAACTGGAATTTGACTAAAATAGGAATGCTATGAGTCTGAATTTTCTTGATTTTGAACAGCCGATTGCAGAGCTGGAAGCGAAAATTGACTCGCTGACCGCAGTCAGCCGTCAAGACGAAAAATTAGATATTAATCTGGACGAAGAGGTTCAGCGCCTGCGTGAGAAGAGCGTTGAGCTGACGCGCAAGATTTTTTCCGATCTTGGGGCCTGGCAGATTGCCCAATTGGCACGCCACCCGCGCCGTCCTTATACCCTGGATTATATCAAACACATCTTTACCGACTTTGAAGAGCTGGCAGGCGATCGCGCCTATGCCGATGACAAAGCCATTGTCGGTGGTATTGCGCGCCTCGATGGCCGCCCGGTGATGATCATTGGTCATCAGAAAGGGCGTGAAACCAAAGAGAAAATCCGCCGCAACTTCGGTATGCCAGCACCGGAAGGCTATCGCAAAGCGCTGCGCCTGATGGAAATGGCCTCCCGCTTCAAGATGCCGCTGATCACCTTCATCGATACCCCAGGTGCTTATCCTGGCGTGGGTGCGGAAGAGCGTGGCCAGTCTGAGGCGATCGCCCGCAACCTGCGTGAAATGTCTCGCCTGAATATCCCGGTGATCTGCACCGTGATCGGCGAAGGCGGCTCCGGCGGGGCATTGGCGATCGGCGTGGGCGATAAAGTGAATATGCTGCAGTACAGCACCTATTCGGTGATCTCGCCGGAGGGCTGTGCCTCGATCCTGTGGAAAAGTGCCGATAAGGCACCGATTGCCGCAGAAGCGATGGGCATCACTGCACCGCGTCTGAAAGAGCTGAAGCTGATCGATTCTGTGATCCCAGAGCCTTTGGGCTCCGCTCACCGCGACGTACCGGCAATGGCGGCTTCGCTGAAAGCCCAACTGTTGGCGGACCTGGCGGATCTGGATGGCCTGAACAACGAAGAGTTGCTCAACCGTCGCTATCAACGGCTGATGAACTACGGTTACTGCTGAGTTTGTTCGCCTGATGACTAACCGCCTTTCGGGGCGGTTTTTTTATGCGCGTAAGACAGCCCCGGCTTTTTATGTTGTTATAAGCTATTGGTAGTTAACTGAAGGATAGCTGCGATGAATATCATTGCGATCATGAGCCCGATGGGCGTGTATTACAAAGACGAGCCTATCCGCGAACTGCACGTGGCGCTGGCCTCAATGGGTTTCCAACTGGTGTTCCCGAAGAACAGCGGTGACCTGCTCAAGCTGATCGAACACAATGCGCGTATCTGTGGGGTGATCTTCGACTGGGACGAATACAGCCTGGAGCTGTGTAGCGAAATCAACGAGCTGAATGAATACCTGCCGTTGTATGCGTTTATCAATACTCACTCCACCTTCGATGTGCACCTGCACGAAATGCGTATGGTGCTCTATTTCTTCGAGTATGGTCTGAACGCTGCCGACGATATCGCCCAGCGCATTCGCCAGTATACCGATGAATATATGGATACCATCACTCCTCCGCTGACCAAGGCGCTGTTCACCTATGTGAAGGAGGGGAAATATACCTTCTGTACGCCGGGCCATATGGCGGGCACCGCGTTCCAGAAAAGCCCGGTGGGCTGCCTGTTCTACGATTTCTTTGGTGCCAACACCCTGAAGGCGGATATTTCCATCTCGGTGACGGAGCTCGGCTCGCTGCTGGATCACACTGGCCCGCATCTGGAGGCGGAGGAGTACATTGCCCGCACGTTCAACGCGGAGCAAAGCTATCTGGTGACCAACGGCACCTCTACCGCCAACAAGATTGTCGGCATGTATTCGGCACCTGCCGGAAGTACGGTACTGATTGACCGTAACTGCCATAAGTCGCTGTGTCACCTGCTGATGATGTGTGACATCGTGCCGATTTACCTGCGCCCGCTGCGTAACGCGTACGGTATTTTAGGCGGTATTCCCCAGCGCGAATTTACCCGCGACAGCATTGCCAAGCGGGTGGAAGACACCGCCAACGCCAGCTGGCCGGTGCATGCGGTGATCACCAACTCCACCTATGATGGCCTGCTGTATAACACCGATTACATCAAGCAAACGCTGGACGTGGCGTCGATCCACTTCGATTCGGCCTGGGTGCCTTACACCAATTTCCACCCGATTTATGACGGCAAAAGCGGCATGAGTGGCGATCGCATCCCAGGCAAGGTGATCTATGAAACTCAATCAACCCACAAGCTGCTGGCGGCGTTCTCTCAGGCTTCGATGATCCACATTAAAGGGGATTATGACGAGAACACTTTTAACGAAGCCTACATGATGCACACCACCACTTCGCCGCATTATGGCATTGTGGCTTCAATGGAAACCGCTGCGGCGATGCTGCGTGGCAATCCAGGGCGGCGCATGATTAACCGTTCGGTGGAGCGAGCCCTGCATTTTCGCCGTGAAGTGCAACGCCTGCGCGCTGAGAGTGATACCTGGTTCTTCGATATCTGGCAGCCGGAAGAGATTGATGAAGCACGGTGCTGGCCGCTGAATCCGGACGACAACTGGCATGGCTTTGGCCAGACCGACAGCGATCATATGTATCTGGATCCGATCAAGGTCACCATTTTGACGCCGGGGATGAACGAACTGGGTGAGCTGGAGGAAAGTGGGATCCCTGCCGCGCTGGTAGCGAAATACCTGGATGAGCGTGGGATCGTAGTGGAGAAAACCGGCCCGTACAACTTGCTGTTCCTGTTTAGCATTGGTATCGACAAGACCAAGGCGATGAGCCTGCTGCGCAGCCTGACGGATTTCAAACGAGCTTACGATCTTAACCTGCGGGTGAAGAACATGCTGCCGGATCTGTATGCTGAAGATCCGGACTTCTACCGCCATATGCGCATTCAGGATCTGGCCGCCGGGATCCACCAACTGATCCGCCAGCACGATTTACCGGGCCTGATGTTGCGTGCGTTTGACGTATTGCCAGAAATGAAGCTGACGCCTTATGAGATGTTCCAGCAGCAGGTACGCGGCAATGTGGAAACCTGCGAGATCGATCAGTTGATCGGCAAGGTGGCGGCGAACATGATCCTGCCTTATCCGCCGGGCGTACCGGTCGTGATGCCGGGGGAGATGATCACCGAAGAGAGCCGCGCGGTGCTCGATTTCCTGCTGATGCTGTGCTCGATCGGTGAACACTATCCAGGTTTTGAAACCGATATCCACGGCGCTAAACTGACCGAGGATGGGCGCTATCTGGTGAAGGTGCTGAAAACCAGTTAGGTAATAATGGCCCCTCACCCTAGCCCTCTCCCACTGGGAGAGGGGACCGATCGTGCCACATCCTGACTTTGGTATCTGGCTGCGACTCAGGGATCGGAGGGGAAATAAAACGGGCTACAGATCAACTCTTCAACCTGATTACGGCTCTGAATCAGCTCCCTCTCCCTGTGGGAGAGGGTTGGGGTGAGGGGTCACCAAATAACTTACGGAGTCCATCCATGTTGGCATTACGACAGGTTCACCATATAGCGGTGATTGGTTCTGATTACGTCGCCAGTAAGCGCTTTTACTGCGATATCCTGGGGTTCACCCTGTTAGCGGAATATTACCGTGAAGAACGCGACTCCTGGAAAGCCGATCTGGCGCTGAATGGCCAATACGTCATTGAACTGTTTTCTTTCCCATCCCCTCCAGCCAGGCCGAGCCGCCCGGAAGCCTGTGGCCTGCGTCACCTGGCATTCAGCGTAGAGGATATCGAGGCATCGATCGCGCATTTACAGGCGGCAGGGGTCGTTTGCGAGCCGGTTCGGGTCGATCCCTATACCCAATCCCGCTTTACCTTTTTCAGCGATCCTGACGGATTACCGCTCGAATTATATGAACTATGAATGCTTAATCTGCTGAGAACGGCCCAAGTTATGGGTCGTTATGCTATCATCGCGCCCTTGCCCTCAGTGTCCACAGAGTTATTTCCGCCATGCAAGAGCCTGTTTTCCGCGTCGGGGAGTGGCTGATCACCCCGGCCGACAACCGCATAAGCCGTGATGGGCGTCAACGGACGCTGGAACCGCGCCTGATCGATATGTTGCAGTACTTCGCTCAGCACCCGGACGTGGTGCTCAGCCGCGACGAGCTGATTGATAACATCTGGAAGCGCAATATCGTCACCAACCATGTGGTGACCCAATGCATTTCCGAACTGCGCAAATATCTGAAAGACGGCGATCCAGACAGCCCCGAATACATCATCACCGTTCCCAAACGCGGTTATAAACTGACGGCACCGGTCATGTGGTGTGAAGAGGGGGAGGACGCGCCGCCGTTGCTACCCCAGGTGGCCGTGGTAATGCATGAGCCGGAAGATGGCAGCGAGGAAGAGGCTCCCGCCTATATACCGCCGCGCCCGCCCACCAAGCCAAAGACCCTGTTACCTAGTGCGGCAGGTCGTTTTTATCAACGCTCACCCTTTTGGGTCTGGCTGGCTTTTCTGGCGGCGCTGTCTGCCTGCGTCGCCTTTGTTGGCATTGCGACCCTGTCTCAGCGCGTGCCGGTGTCCACTATGCCGGTGTTGCTCAACCCGCGTGATATCGATATTCGTATCCAGGGTGGCAACAGCTGCAGCAACTGGACGCCACAGCTCTCTTACGTAGTTGGCGTGAGTGAGCTGGTTACCGACGCGCTGAATACCTATTCCACGTTTCTGGTACACGATCAGACCAACTATAACTTTGCCGGGCCGAGCAGCTCCGGCAAGTCGCTGTATATCGAGTTCGTTAACCAACGCCATTACCGTGCCCAGCAATGCTTCCTGTCGGTGCGGCTGGTGGATAATGCCGACAGCTCGATCATGCTGGATAAGCGCTACTTTATTACCACCGATAATCAGCTAAAAATTCAGCAAGATTTCCTTGCCAGCCTGTCGGCGGCGCTGAAACAGCCTTGGCCGCAGCAACTGGCGCAGCGTTTGGCGCAGCTGCTGCCGCAAAATGGCCCGGCGCTGCAGCGTTTCTATCAGGCACATCAGTTGCTGGTACAGGGAGATGCGGACTCACTGACCCGCGCCAGCAGCCAATTGGAGGCAATAATCAAAGCCTCGCCGGACTTTGAGTATGCCGTTGCCGAAAAAGTGCTGGTGGATTTGTTGCGTAACTCCTACCAACCCCTTGATGCGGTCGAACTCGCACAGCTACGAACGGATATTACCCGGCTGGGGACGTTACCAGCATTGGTAAATTCACCCATCTTGCAGCAGATAGTTACCGTCGATGCCTTGTCGCAGGGAAAAACCGATGAGGCTTATCGCGCCATTAATAAAGCTATCGATCTACAGATGTCATGGTTGAACTATGTATTACTAGGCAAAGTCTACGAAATGCAGGGCCATAACCATCAGGCTGCGGACTCTTATATTACCGCTTTTAACCTGCGCCCCGGTGAAAATACGCTACATTGGATCCGTAATGGCGTATTCCAGACCTCAGTCACCGCCGTTGTTCCTTATTTAGACAACTACGACACGCAAAAATAACTATATTGCCAACTGTTCTTTTAAAACAGCGACACTTAAAGTCTAAGGTCGGTGGGAGTCATGCAGGTTAGCCGACCGTTGAGCGCAGGGATGCGCGATTGCGAGCCCCCAGGGATGGGTTTACGGCGTGTCGGCGTTCTGCATGACTCCCATCGGCTTCACTCTTAATTCCCGCTATCCCATGTAAATATCCTGTTGTTTCTAAACAAACTTTATCTTTTCTTTAGCTTATCCTGCCTTCTTGATAAGTGAGTCAAAAACCTCCAGATCTCATTTGTAGGATCATGAGCGTAATTTCACCTTATCTTTAGGACTTTATTTGGGCCGATCGTTAGCATCCTGATTATCAAGTCTGTTCATTAATCTCGCCTCTTAATGCTCAGCACTTACCAGCATCGATAATCAGGAGAAACTGACCATGGCTTCATCCAAGAAAATAGGGCTTATTGCCTGCACCGGCGTCGTCGCCGGTAATATGATGGGGAGCGGGATTGCCTTATTACCGGCAAACCTGGCAAGTCTGGGATCTATCGCCATCTGGGGATGGGTGATTTCTATCATCGGCGCGATGTCATTGGCTTATGTTTACGCCCGCCTGGCGACCAAAAACCCGCAGCAGGGTGGGCCAATTGCCTATGCGGGGGAAATCTCCCCGGCGTTCGGTTTCCAGACTGGCGTACTTTACTACCATGCCAACTGGATCGGTAACCTGGCAATCGGCATTACCGCCGTTTCTTATCTCTCTACTTTCTTCCCCGCGTTGAATAATCCGGTACCGGCCGGGATTGCCTGTATCGCCATCGTCTGGATATTCACCTTTGTCAATCTGCTGGGGGGCACCTGGGTCAGCCGCTTGACCACGCTGGGCCTGGTACTGGTCTTGATCCCGGTAGTGGTCACCGCCGTGGCCGGTTGGCACTGGTTTGATGTTGCCACCTATCAAGCCAACTGGAATACCTCGGGTACCACCGACAGCCATGCCGTGGTGAAAAGTATCCTGCTCTGCCTGTGGGCGTTTATCGGCGTTGAATCCGCCGCCGTCAGCACCGGGATGGTAAAAAACCCTAAACGTACCGTACCACTGGCTACCATGCTGGGTACCGGCCTTGCTGGGATTATCTACATTGCCGCCACTCAGGTGATGAGCGGGATGTTCCCAGCGGCGCAAATGGCCGCCAGCGGTGCGCCATTCGCCATCAGCGCTTCCGCCATTATGGGTAACTGGGCCGCTCCGATGGTATCCGCCTTCACCGCCTTTGCCTGCCTGACCTCGTTGGGTTCCTGGATGATGCTGGTAGGCCAGGCCGGGGTGCGTGCGGCCAACGATGGCAACTTCCCGAAAGTGTATGGCGAACTGGATAAAAACGGCATTCCGAAGAAGGGCCTGCTGTTGGCAAGCTGCAAAATGACCGCGCTGATGGTGTTGATCACCGTGATGAACTCCAGTGGTGGCAAGGCTTCCGACCTGTTCGGCGAACTGACCGGTATCGCGGTGCTGCTGACCATGCTGCCTTACTTCTACTCCTGCGTTGACCTGATCCGCTTTGAAGGCGTCAACGTGCGTAACCTGCTGAGCCTGGTGGCGTCGGTACTGGGCTGTGGATTCTGCTTTATCGCCCTGATGGGCGCCAACTCCTTCGAGCTGTCCGGCACCTTTATCGTCAGCCTGATCATCCTGATGTTCTATGCCCGCAAAATGAATACCCGCCAGGTTGCCAAAGCAGCCGCAGCGGTCAACGACAGCACCACGGCCAAAGCGCACTGAGATTGCGTGCTCTGACCCACTGAATTTACCCAGCCCCTTTCTTTCCGACCTGTCAGCCGCGACGGGAAGGGGCCCGCTTTGCCTGGAGAAATGATTATGAACGTTATTGCCATCATGAATCACATGGGTGTCTACTTCAAAGAAGAGCCGATCCGCGAACTGCATCAGGCGCTGGAAAGCCTGGACTTCCGCATCGTCTACCCTAATGACCGTGAAGATTTATTAAAGCTGATCGAAAACAATGCCCGCCTGTGCGGCGTAATTTTCGACTGGGACAAATACAACCTTGAGCTGTGCGAAGAGATCAGCCAGCTCAATGAATACATGCCGCTGTATGCCTTTGCCAATACCTATTCGACGCTTGATGTCAGCCTCAACGATCTGCGCATGCAGGTGCGCTTCTTCGAATACGCGCTGGGCGCGGCAAAAGATATCGCCGCCAAGATCAAACAGAACACCGACGAGTATATCGATGCCATCCTGCCACCGCTGACCAAGGCGCTGTTCAAATACGTGCGTGAAGGCAAATATACCTTCTGTACTCCAGGCCATATGGGCGGCACCGCCTTCCAGAAAAGCCCGGTAGGCAGCCTGTTCTATGACTTCTTTGGCCCGAATACCATGAAGTCTGACATCTCCATTTCGGTTTCCGAACTGGGTTCGCTGTTGGATCACTCCGGCCCGCACAAAGAGGCCGAAGAGTACATTTCCCGCGTGTTCAATGCCGAACGCAGCTACATGGTGACCAACGGCACCTCCACCGCCAACAAGATTGTTGGTATGTATGCCGCTCCGGCAGGCAGCACCGTGCTGATCGACCGTAACTGCCACAAATCATTGACCCATCTGATGATGATGAGTGACATCACGCCGATCTACTTCCGGCCAACCCGCAATGCCTACGGTATTCTCGGCGGTATCCCGCAGAGCGAATTCAGCCGCGCCACCATCGCCAAGCGGGTGAAAGAAACGCCGAACGCCAGCTGGCCAGCGCACGCGGTGATCACCAATTCCACCTACGACGGCCTGCTCTACAACACCGATTTCATCAAACAGACTCTGGACGTTAAATCGATCCACTTTGATTCTGCCTGGGTGCCTTACACCAACTTCCATCCGATCTACAAAGGCAAATGCGGCATGAGCGGGGGCCGGGTTGAAGGCAAGGTGATCTATGAAACCCAGTCGACCCACAAACTGCTGGCGGCGTTCTCGCAGGCTTCGATGATCCACGTTAAAGGGGACATCAACGAAGAGACCTTTAACGAAGCCTATATGATGCACACCACTACCTCGCCGCATTACGGCATCGTGGCGTCCACCGAAACCGCCGCTGCGATGATGAAGGGCAACGCCGGTAAGCGCATGATTAACGGTTCCATCGAGCGTGCCATCAAGTTCCGCAAGGAAATCAAACGGCTGAAAGTGGAGTCCGAAGGCTGGTTCTTTGACGTCTGGCAGCCTGAGCATATCGATGAGCCAGAATGCTGGCCGCTGCGTTCCGACAGCGCCTGGCACGGCTTCAAAAACATCGATAACGAACACATGTATCTCGACCCGATCAAGGTGACCATCCTCACCCCCGGGATGAGCAAAGAAGGTGAGATGCAGCCGTTCGGTATCCCAGCCAGCCTGGTAGCCAAATACCTGGATGAGCGCGGCATCATCGTGGAGAAAACCGGCCCGTACAACCTGCTGTTCCTGTTCAGCATTGGTATCGATAAAACCAAAGCGTTGAGCCTGCTGCGCGCGATGACCGATTTCAAACGCTCGTTCGATTTGAACCTGCGGGTGAAAAACATGCTGCCATCGCTGTATCAGGAAGCGCCTGAGTTCTATGAAAACATGCGCATCCAGGATCTGGCGCAGAACATCCATCGCCTGGTCGAGCATCACAACCTGCCGGACCTGATGTACCGTGCGTTTGAAGTGCTGCCAACTATGGTGATGAACCCTTACCACGCCTTCCAGAAAGAGCTGCACGGGGAAGTGGAGGAAGTCTATCTGGAGGATATGGTCGGCAAGGTCAATGCCAATATGATCCTGCCTTATCCTCCAGGCGTGCCGTTGGTGATGCCGGGGGAAATGCTGACCGAAGAAAGCCGCCCGGTGCTGGAGTTCCTGCAAATGCTGTGTGAAATCGGCGCGCATTATCCGGGCTTTGAGACCGATATTCACGGGGCGTACCGCCAGCCGGATGGCCGCTACACGGTGAAAGTGTTGAAAGCGGAATAATGGCATCACAGGGGAAAGCACAGACGCTTTCCCCTTGCTTATCCTGATGGGAGTACACCATGAAAACACCCTCACAGCCGCGCGCTATCTACTATGTCGTTGCAATCCAAATCTGGGAGTATTTTAGTTTTTACGGCATGCGCGCGTTACTGATCCTCTATCTGACCCACCAGTTAGGCTACTCCGATAGCCACGCCATCACCCTTTTCAGCGCTTATGCCTCTTTGGTTTATGTCACCCCCATTCTGGGCGGCCTGCTGGCCGATCGCCTGTTGGGTAACCGCGTCTCGGTGATTGCCGGGGCGGCCTTGATGACCGTGGGCCATATCGTATTGGGGCTGGGTTCGGTCTCTGCCAACTCTCTTTACCTGGCGCTGGGCATAATCATCTGCGGCTACGGCCTGTTTAAATCCAATATCAGCTGCCTGCTGGGAGAGCTGTATCAGGCGCAGGATCCACGGCGGGAAGGCGAGTTTTCTCTGCTGTACGCTGCGGGGAACGTTGGCTCTATCCTGGCTCCGATCGCCTGTGGGTTGGCCGCTGAACGTTATGGCTGGCACGTCGGTTTTGCGCTGGCGGGAATAGGAATGTTTGCCGGGCTGATGATCTTCCTGTCGGGAAGTAAACATTTTCGGCATACGCGCGGGGTGAATATCCCGCTGATACAGGCCACCACGCTACGCTTGCCGCATTGGTTCTGGCTGGTGGCTGGGGTGCTGTGTGCTCCGCTGTTTTTCGCGCTGTTGTTTATTCACAACTGGGCCGGCTATCTGCTTGGCGTAGTGTGCGCCGTTGCGGTGGTGATCGTCATGCGTATCCTCTGGCGGGTGAGCGGTGAACAACGGCGGGCGTTATGGCAAATCATCATCTTGATGCTGCTGGGGACGCTGTTTTGGGCCTTTGCCCAACAGGGCGGCAGTTCGATCAGCCTGTTTATCGATCACTTTGTTGACCGGCAATGGTTCTCCTGGTCGGTACCTACTGCGCTGTTCCAGTCGGTAAACGCCTTTGCGGTCATGCTGGGCGGCGTACTGCTGGCCTGGCTGATGCGTAGCAGCCAGGGAAACGCTCAGACGGTGCGCATTTGGTGCAAGTTTGCCTTTGGCCTGCTGTTGATTGCGGTGGGCTTTATGCTGATGGCGCTAAATGCGCGCTGGGGGGAACTGCATGGCCAGGCCTCGATGGGGATGATGGTGGCCGGGCTGGCGGTGATGGGATTTGCCGAACTGTTTATCGATCCGGTGGCGATGGCCCAAATCACCCGGTTGGATATTCCTGGCGTCACCGGCGTGTTGACCGGTATTTATATGCTGGCGACCGGCTCGGTGGCTAATTATCTCGCGGGCCTGATTGCCAATCAGACCACCGAAAGCCAACTGGGTAATGCGATGATCGAAGCTTATGGCAAGGTTTTCACCCAGATAGGCTGGGGAGCCGCAGGTTGCGCCGCCTTGGTGCTGGCGGCTCTGGGGCTGTGGTGGGGAATGACCCGGCGCAATGATAGCGCGGTTAATGCTTGATTGATGGCGGTGGGCTGGTTAACGTGCAGCTATGTAGATGTCACTAAGCTCAATTGATGAAGACCCACCACCTCCTGACACAGATTGCCGACCATCTAGGGGCTGAGCGCCAACTACTGCTGGCGTTCAGCGGCGGCCTGGATTCCAGCGTGCTGTTGCATATGCTGATGCTGTTGCGCCAGCAGCAACCGGACATTGCCCTGCGCGCGGTGCATGTCCACCATGGCCTGAGCCGTTTTGCCGATGATTGGGTGGCACATTGCCAGCAGCAATGCGAACGCTGGCAGGTACCGCTGGTGATAAAACATGTTCAGCTAGAGGGGCGGCCTGGAGGTATCGAGGCCGCGGCCCGTTCGGCCCGCTACGCTGCTTTCGCAGAAACGTTGGCCGTAGACGAGGCTTTGCTGACGGCGCAGCATCTTGACGATCAATGTGAAACCTTCTTGCTGGCCTTAAAACGGGGCAGCGGCCCTGCGGGGTTGTCTGCCATGGCGGCACAAACCCGTTTGGGTAACAATCCCTTATTGCGCCCGCTGTTGGGAATATCTCGTCAGCAGTTGGAAGCCTACGCACACCAGCATCAACTGCAGTGGATCGAGGATGACAGCAATCAGGATCCCCGCTTCGATCGCAACTTCTTACGTCTGAACGTTCTGCCGATAGTGAATCAACGTTGGCCGCATTTTGCTGCCGCCACCGCCCGCAGCGCTGAATTATGTGCCGAGCAGGAGCAACTGCTGGATGAGCTGCTGGCCGAGCAATTGACCCAACTGCTGGATGGCGAAAACTCGCTCGCTATCGCCGAATTGGCTACCTGTTCTGCGGCCAGGCGCTATGCTTTGCTACGGCGCTGGATTGGGCTGTTTGGCGTCACCATGCCTGCGCGAGATAGCTTGCATCGGCTATGGCAGGAAGTGGCGTTAAGCCGGGAAGATGCCGAACCACAGTTGCAACTCGGGAACTACCAGATCCGCCGTTTTCGCCAGCGCTTGTATCTGCTACCGCTGATGTCTGATCTGAGCGGCGCACAATTGCCCTGGCCTAATGAGGCCCCACTGGCGTTACCAGACGGACTGGGTACTCTGTACGTGGGCGAAGGTGAATGCCAGATACGCGCCCCTTTAGAGCATGAGTCGGTCAGCGTGCGTTTTACCGCCAAGGGCAGGGTGCGGATTGTTGGCCGTGCCGGTTCACGTCCGATCAAAAAACTGTGGCAAGAGTTGGCTATTCCACCGTGGCAGCGTGAACGTATCCCATTGGTCTATTATGATGAGCAGTTAATCGCTGCCGTGGGCGTATTTATTACTGAGGAAGGGCAAGCGTCTGCGGGGCAACCGGCTTGGCGGCTTGGCTGGAAAAAAAATAATAACAATCTGCTGTGAGGAGTGGGCAATGAAATTGGTGAGCGTAATGGTAGTGATGGCAAGCGTGCTGAGTTTTTCCGCCATGGCGGCGGGCGATGCGGCGGCAGGGAAGAATAAATCGGCCAGCTGCATGGCTTGCCACGGCGCGGAAGGCAAGGTTTCGGTACCTATGTACCCGAACCTGGCCGGGCAGAATCAAATGTATCTGGAGCACTCTTTGCAGGCTTACAAGAAAGGGGAGCGCTCTGGCGGGCAGGCGGAAGTAATGAAGGCCTATGTCTCGGGGTTGTCGGATGAGGATATTGCCGACCTGGCGGCCTATTACGCCAGCCTGAAGCCTTAAATGACGAGGGCAGCCCTTGGGCTGCCCTGTGGAGATGGCGTTACCGCTATATCAGTCTGACAGGCTGACAACCACGGTACCGATTTCCGGATGACTGAAACTGAGGATGTGATCCAGACGCAAGCTGAGAGCGCTACCGGCCTGATCGACAATCAGGTACTCAACGCCCTTGGTAAATTTCAACTCGGTGGCAATGCCTTCGAACTTCTCTCCGTCGCGTAACTCTAGCTTCAGAATGTAGTTATGCTGACAGGCGAGTTCCAGGCTTTCATAGTCATCGCAATTGATGGATTGGTACTCATCATTCATCAACATGGTCGCTCACCAATAAGTTAGCGGCGGCAAATGCCGCCTGTTCCCTAACGGAGGACGGTAGCTCGCTATTCGCGGCAACCTCGTCCAATGCCTTTAACACACATGCTAGTGCATCCGGCACGTAGCCTAGATCTCCACTGCCGATCTGAGCGTAAAAACGTCGTACTAACTCACAGTATTGTTGCACAATGGCCTCCCTTTAGGATCTCTGCATTATTGCCACGCAGGCTGCAATAAGGCACAGACACTCGGGGTTAAATCCTATCTAAAGGACTATAGCACAGGTGTTAGTGAGTTATTAGTTCCTCTTTTTGGGCATTAGTCCACTCCTGACGTTCCCCGTGCTGGCTGCGGGCTGCCCTGATCAAGTACAATGTGGCCTGTTAATAAAGAGGTTACCCATGGCGCTGAAAGCAACAATTTACAAAGCCACGCTCAATATCGCTGATATGGACCGTCACTTTTACTTTGATACCACACTCACCCTGGCCCAGCATCCTTCAGAAACCGAACAGCGCATGATGCTGCGCCTGCTGGCCTGGATCTGCCATGCCGATGAACGCCTGGTGTTTACCAAAGGCCTGAGTGCGGAAGACGAGCCGGAAATCTGGCGGCGCAACGACCATAACGGGCTGGAGATGTGGATAGAGCTGGGGCTGCCGGACGAGAAACGCATCAAGAAAGCCTGCAATCAGTCACCTCGGGTGGTGCTTTACGCCTATGGCGATCGCGCCGGGCATGTCTGGTGGCAGTCTATGCAGAGCAAAGTTGCCAACCACAAGAACTTGAGCATTCGCTTTCTCGATGATGAACAACTGTCCCGCTTGACCGCGTTAGCCAGCCGCAATATGACGCTACAGGCCACGCTGCAGGAAGGCACTATCTGGCTGTCAGACCTTCAGAATAGTCTGGAAATTCAATTTGCCGAATGGCAGCAGGCGCAGGTATAACCGGTGCTGGAACTGTCAAGAAACGTAGCCATACCGGACAACGAAATAGAATTAACGGCGATCCGCGCGCAGGGGGCGGGTGGCCAGCATGTGAATAAAACCTCAACGGCGATCCATTTGCGCTTTGACATCCGGGCGTCCAGCCTGCCAGAGTACTATAAAGAACGGCTGCTGGCGCTTAATCATCATTTAGTGACCGGTGATGGGGTGGTAATTATCAAAGCGCAGGAATATCGCAGCCAGGAAATGAATCGTGAAGCGGCACTGGCCCGGCTGGTGGCACTGATCCAACAGGCGATGGTGGTCGAAAAGACGCGCAGGGCCACCAAACCAAGTAAAGGCGCCAAATTACGCCGTCTCGAAGGCAAAGTGCGTAAAGGCGCGACCAAGGCGCTGCGCGGCAAGGTTTTACCTTAGGCGGCGTCTTGGCATCAACGGATGACAACAGGAGAATAACTTGAAGCAAATAACCATTGCCCTGTTTTTAGCGGCAGGAGCCCTTTCATTGCTGGGATGTAATAATCAATACCAGCCAAAAGAACAGCCGCTTCAGCCGATGCAGCAGAGCTATCAGGGCTTATTGCCCTGTGCCGATTGCAGCGGACTGGACACCACACTGTTCCTCGATCAAGACGGCACCTTTATCTTGCAGGAAACCTATCGCGGTTCAAGAGATGGCGATAGCACCTTTGCCAGCTACGGTAAATGGGCGCGCACGGCAGATAAATTGGTGCTGACCGAGAGCAATGGTGAAAAACGTTATTTCCATCCGGAAGGCAAGCAATTGAGAATGCTGGACCGCAGTGGAGCACCGATTGTCTCTCAGCTTAATTATGTGCTGTCGCCGGTGACCAAAGCCTTGCCGAAAACGCCGATGCCGTTGACCGGGTTGTATACCTATATGGCCGACGCGGCGGTATTCCAGGATTGTGCCACTGGCAAAACCTTCCCGGTAGCGAATAATATCGCGCTGGAGCAGGGCTATCTGAAGGCTCAGCGGGCACCGGGCGAACCGGTATTCCTGATGTTGAACGGGCATTTCAGCGTGCAGCCTTCCATGGAGGAAGGGCAGATGCAAAAAGCGCTGATCCCGGAGCCGGGTGGCAAAATCACTTTCGACAACAGCAAGAGCTGTGCTAATTAATCAACGAATTATGGCCTCATCATTTGATGATGGGGTCGTTATTGTTGTCCGTTGCAGATATCAGTGTGGGTTGGTTTTTAGCTAACGCCCGCGAACGTAAATAGATCCCCGGTTTGATATGGCCCACGTAAACCAGCGCTTTGCTAGGTGCCAGCGTGGCAATATCCCCTTCGCGCATATGCAGTAAATCGCCTGGGCTGACCCAGCCTGGGGCGGCTAACGTCAACGGATGTCCGGCGTTTTCAAACGCGGCAATCACAAACTCCGAACAAAAATAGGACGACTCTGTGCCGGTCGGTGCCTTGAGCTGGGCTGCGGCCAAGCCTTGTACACATTGCTGGCGGAAATCGGCAGAGAAGGGGTTCAGCGAACACAGCTGCTTGGTCATCATAAAGGGCACCATCTCGGCAATGCCCAGATAGTTATACCGGCTGCCGGCCTTTTGGCTGGCGAATTGGCGGATCTGGCTAGCCTGCTCCGGTGTCAGATCGGGGATGCGCAAAGCAAACATCTTGTCGCTATGGGTCAGCGCATCTTTCAGGCTGATAATCTGCACGCCTTCCCCTACCGCTTCGGCAACCTGGCCTTCACCAATATACACGGCAACATGGCTGACTGACGAAGTACTCAAGATACGGATCCCGAGTGATTTCAAACCAATAGTTGAGGAGAACAGCAGGTCTCCCTCTTGCAGGTCGGCCTGATTGATTTCGCGCAGCGTCTTTCCTGGGGCGGAGCTTAACGATTGGAACTGAACGTTGACGGGATTGATGGAGTGTTTTTCACGGTCGGATAAGCCTACGTTCATCGTGCAACCGGTCAAAAACACCGAAAGCAAAGCATACAGGCAGGTAGCCGAGGGGCTGCGTAATGGCATAAGTTAATCCTTTAACAACAATATCCATTAATAAAGCCCCCCATCTGGGGGGCTTGGTCTATCAATTAACGTTGGATCTGGCCCAGCAGGAAATCAACGATTTCGCCGGTTTTAATCATCTGCTTCTCGCCAATACGGCGATTTTTATACTCAATCTCTTCGCTGTCGAGGTTACGATCGCCAATCACGATGGAGTGAGGCACGCCGATCAGTTCCATATCGGCAAACATCACGCCTGGGCGCTCTTTACGATCGTCGAGGATCACGTCGATACCATGTGAACGCAGGGTATCGTACAGTTCCTCAGCCAGAGCCTGCACGCGGAATGATTTGTGCATGTTCATTGGCAGAATAGCTACCTGGAACGGGGCAATCGCGTCTGGCCAGATAATGCCACGGTCATCGTGATTCTGTTCGATGGCAGCAGCTACGACGCGCGTCACACCGATGCCGTAGCAACCCATGGTCAGCACCTGATTACGGCCATCTTCACCCTGTACGGTGGCTTTCATCGCTTCCGAGTACTTGGTACCCAGTTGGAAGATGTGGCCCACTTCGATACCGCGCTTGATCAGCAACGTACCTTTACCGTCTGGACTGGCATCGCCTTCCACCACGTTACGGATATCGGCGCTCTGTGGCAGCGGCAGATCACGCTCCCAGTTGATGCCAAAGTAGTGTTTGCCATCGATGTTGGCACCGGCGCCAAAGTCACTCATGGCCGCTACGCTGCGATCGACAACCACTGGGATCGGCAGGTTGACAGGACCAAGGGAGCCAGGGCCTGCACCGACGATTGCACGGATTTCTTCTTCGGTGGCGAAAGTCAGCGGAGCCGCGACCTGTGGCAGTTTCTCGGCCTTGATTTCATTCAGCTCGTGATCGCCGCGCACCAGCAGGGCAACCAGCTTGTGGCCACTCTCTTCACGGGCGTGCACCATCAAGGTTTTCACCGTTTTCTCTACTGGCAGTTGGAATTGCTCTACCAGCTCGGCGATGGTTTTGGCATTCGGCGTATCGATGATGCGCAGTTCTTCGGTTGCCGCAGCACGTGGCTGAGCGGGGGCAACCGCTTCGGCCAGCTCGATGTTGGCAGCATAGTCGGAACCGGTTGAGAACACGATATCGTCTTCACCGCTGTCTGCCAGCACCTGGAACTCATGTGAAGCGCTGCCACCGATAGAACCGGTATCGGCCAGCACCGGACGGAAATCCAGACCCATGCGGTTGAAGATCTTGCTGTAGGCCTCGTACATCGCGTCGTAGGTGACCTGCAAGGATTCCTGGGTGGTGTGGAAGGAATAGGCGTCCTTCATCAGGAATTCACGCGAACGCATTACGCCAAAACGTGGGCGAACCTCGTCACGGAACTTGGTCTGGATCTGGAAGAAGTTCAGCGGCAGCTGCTTGTAGGAGCTGATTTCGTTGCGGATCAGATCGGTGATCACTTCTTCATGGGTTGGACCAAGTACAAACGGACGTTCGCCGCGATCGACAAAACGCAGCAATTCCGGGCCATACTGCTCCCAGCGGCCGCTTTCCAGCCAGAGGTCTGCGGGCTGAACTACCGGCATGGAAACTTCGATCGCGTTAGCATTGTTCATTTCTTCGCGAACGATGTTTTCAACCTTCTTCAGAACGCGCAGGCCGGTCGGCAGCCAGGTGTAAAGACCGGAGGCCAGCTTGCGGATCATCCCGGCGCGTAGCATCAGCTGGTGGCTGATCACTTCGGCGTCGGCAGGTGTCTCCTTCAGTGTGGAGAGCAGATATTGGCTTGTACGCATGGTGTTTTGGTTCCGTTAGAACTGCAAATTGCATCGGGCTGCCAGGGTTGGCCGCCAAAATTTTCAAAAGTGGCTTAGTTTACCAGCGCAAGCCGGTTGTCAAAAGAGAGCGGGCGGAATTTTAACGGGCGTCGAGCGACAACACTTCGCTTTGACTATCAACGATCCGCCAGCGCACGTTGAACTCCAACAACCATACCGCATATTCGCGCCCGCTGGCTTCTTCTTTTCGATAGGCGGGGCGAGGATCTTGCGCCAGAACCTGAGTGATAAAACGGCGCAGGTTGGGGTAGCGCCGCACATGTTGCTGCAGCTGTTGTTCCGCTTCGGGCGAGAAATACACCGGCATATCACCGGCCGGAGCCGCCTGAGCAAACCCGGCCCGCGCTTGCGGATGGCTTTCGGCAAACGGCAAATAAGGTTTGATATCGACCACCGGCGTACCGTCAACTAAATCCAGGCTGCCCAGCTCCAGTACCACCTCGCCCCCTTGAGTCCGTATGCCTTTCAGTTCGATCAAGGACATACCCAACGGGTTTGGGCGAAAGGTCGAACGGGTGGCGAACACGCCCATACGCGCATTGCCGCCCAGACGAGGAGGCCGCACGGTAGGACGCCAGCCTCCTTCCATGGTTTGATGAAACACAAACATCACCCACAGATGGCTGAACTCGCTGAGGCCACGTACCGCTTCGGGCTGATTGTAAGGCGGCAACAGCACCAGTTCACCGCCGCCGTCTTCAACTAGCCCAGGCTGACGGGGAACCGCGAATTTCTCTTTATACGGAGAACGGATGGTGCCGATCTGCTCAAAAACAAATTCGGTCATTTGGCAGAGACGTTAAGCGCAGAGCCTTGGCAGATGGCCTGCTGGTAACAACCGGCGACGCCGCTGACAATCTGACAGTCATGCAGTAGCACCGCATTGGCCTTCATGTAGGAGGCTCGGGTCTGCATACGCTTACGTGCGGTATTCAGATTTGGCGGAGAGTCCTGAACCGTGGTCTGACAGGATTCGCCAGAAACCTCACCTAAATCGCGGAAAGGTTTGCCGACCAGTTCTTCTGCACTCTTGTACAGTTTTACCGGGGCCGGGCGGGCTGCTGGGGGGGCTTTTACCGGAGCGGGAGCGGCCGTAGTTGTTGTGCTGTTTGTTGTGGATGGAGCCGTGTGCTGCGTTGAGCATCCAGTCAGCGCGAGCGCTAACAAACAGAGAGGTAAAACACGCATTGAGAGTCCCTGCCATTTTATAATCAAAGTGGCGCTATTGAAGCAATCTCTGGCACAAATAACAAGACGGGCCGTAGCCCGTCTTGCAATTATCGGAATAAAATGGCTAAGGAATGATTACCAGCCTTTTACTGCGCCACCGTTAAAGATCTTGTTGGCTGCTTCGTTAACTTCGTCAGACTGGTAAGCCTGAACGAATTTCTTCACGTTTTCCGCGTCTTTGTTATCTTCACGGGCAACCATGATGTTGACGTAAGGTGAGTCTTTATCTTCAACAAACAGACCGTCTTTGGCTGGCGTCAAACCAATCTGGCTGGCGTAAGTGGTGTTGATGATGGCCAGAGCGATTTGCTGATCGTCCAGTGAACGTGGCAGCTGTGGTGCTTCCAGTTCAACCAGCTTCAGGTTTTTCGGGTTCTCGGTCACATCCAGCACGGTTGGCAGCAGGCCAACACCGTCTTTCAGCTTGATCAGACCCTGTTTTTGCAGCAGCAACAGTGAACGGCCCAGGTTGGTGGGATCGTTAGGCAGTGCTACCTGTGAACCATCTTGCAGCTCATCAATGGATTTGATCTTTTTGGAGTAACCGGCGATCGGGTACACGAAGGTGTTACCCACCGTAACCAGCTTATAACCACGATCCTTGATCTGCTGATCCAGGTAAGGCTTGTGCTGGAAGGCGTTGACATCGATATCGCCTTTGCTCAGGGCTTCGTTTGGCAACACGTAGTCGTTGAAGGTGACCAGCTCAACGTCCAGGCCATACTTATCTTTTGCTACTTTTTGTGCCACTTCAGCTACTTGCTGTTCAGCACCAACAATAACACCCACTTTGATATGGTTTGGATCTTTTTCATCCTGGCCACAACCGGCCAGAGCCAGAGTACCGATCAGTGCGCCGATTGTTGCGATGGATTTAAACTTTAACGACATATCCCTTCCTCAATTAGACTCGCATATGAAATACGCCTTACTCTTTATCCTGCCAGATGCAGCAAAGCTATCGAGTAGATGTCAGCGCGTGGGTAAAACTATTTGTGGGTAACGGCCTTCACGATACGGTCGCCACCAAACTGGATCAGATACACCAGCACCACCAGTAATATTAATACCGTATTCATCACGGTAGCGTTATAACCAATATAACCATACTGATAACCAATTTGACCTAAGCCACCGGCACCGACGGCACCGCCCATTGCAGAATAGCCCACCAGGGTGATCAGCGTGATGGTAGCGGCATTCACCAAACCTGGCAGCGCTTCAGGCAGCAGCACTTTGGTGATGATTTGCATTGGGGTCGCACCCATGGCACGAGCAGCTTCAACCAGACCTGACGGAATTTCCAACAGGGCGTTTTCTACCATACGGGCAATAAAGGGAGCCGCGCCCACGGTCAGTGGAACGATAGCCGCCTGCAAACCGATAGAGGTGCCAACGATCATGCGAGTGAACGGGATCATCCAGACCAGCAGGATAATGAACGGGATGGAACGGAAAATGTTCACCAACCCGGACAACACCTTATAGACGGTATTGTTGGCAATGATTTGCCCAGGGCGGGTCACATATAACAGTACGCCAACCGGTAAGCCAAGAACAAAGCCAAAGAAGCCGGAGACAAAGGTCATCGTAACGGTTTCCCACACGCCACGTACCATTAACCACATCATTGCCTCAGACATAACCCAGAACCTCTACTTTTACCTGATTTTCTTGTAGGAACTTAATCGTTGCCTGTGCATCTTCATCGGAGCCGTGCAGTTCAGCCAGCATCACGCCGAACTTCACGCCGCCAGCGTAATCCATCTGTGCGCTGATAATATTGTTGTTCACGTTAAAGCGACGAGCCGCTTCTGACAGTAACGGTGCATCGACCGAGCGGCCGGTAAACTCCAGGCGTAACAGCGGTTGACGGCCTCCGGTACGCTCAGGTACCAGACGTGCGGCATAATCATCCGGAATATCCAGATGCAGCGTAGCCTGGATAAACTGCTGTGCCAGCGGCGTCTTGGGATGGGAGAACACTTCGCTAACGCTATCTTTCTCAATCAATTGACCTTGGCTGATAACCGCGACCTGATCGCAGATACGTTTCACTACGTCCATTTCATGGGTGATCAGCAGGATGGTCAGCCCCAGACGGCGGTTGATATCTTTCAGCAGTTCAAGAATTGAGCGGGTGGTGGCAGGGTCCAGCGCACTGGTCGCTTCGTCGCACAGCAGCACTTTAGGATTGCTAGCCAGCGCACGGGCGATGGCCACACGTTGCTTTTGGCCGCCTGACAGATTGGCAGGGTAGGCATCGTGCTTATCTGACAGACCAACCAGCTCCAGCAGTTCGACCACGCGTTTTTTGATTTCCGCGCGTGGGGTGTTGTCCAGCTCCAACGGCAGGGCAACGTTACCGAAGACCGTACGTGAAGAAAGCAGGTTAAAGTGTTGGAAGATCATGCCAATCTGGCGGCGTGCGCGCGTCAGCTCACCTTCAGACAGGGAGGTTAGATCCTGGCCATCAACCAGAACGGTACCTGACGTTGGGCGCTCAAGCATGTTGGCGCAGCGGATCAGCGTACTCTTACCGGCGCCTGAGGCACCGATGACGCCATAAATCTGTCCGGCAGGAACGTGAAGAGTCACGTCAGAGAGTGCGCTAATGGAACGCGACCCCTGCTGGAACACTTTGGTGATGTTGGAAAGTTTAATCATATTCTTCTTATTTTTAGCTTGGTTGCCGTGGCCTAATAAAGAGAGACCTTGATCAGCGCCAAGGTCTGGATCAGATGTTAAGGCGTCTAGACGTCCAAGTCAACGTTAACGCTATTCTTCATCATTCTCAGTCTCGGCGAAAACATGCGATACTGTGTCGGTTTTCAGGCTTTCAGGAGCATACCGGTGACACAACGCGTTCCAGCAATTTTCTTAGATCGTGACGGCACGATTAATATCGATCATGGCTACGTCCATGAAATAGATGATTTCCAGTTTATCGATGGCGTGATTGACGCCTGCCGTGAACTGAAAAGCATGGGCTTCGCACTGGTGCTGGTCACCAACCAGTCTGGCATTGCCCGTGGTAAATTCAGCGAAGACCAGTTTATGCGTCTGACAGAATGGATGGACTGGTCGATGGCTGACCGCGACGTCGATCTGGACGGCATCTATTTCTGCCCACATCATCCTGAAGCAGTAATAGAAGAGTATCGCCAGGTTTGTGATTGCCGCAAACCGCAGCCGGGCATGTTGTTGCAGGCGCAGAAAGAACTGAACATCGATTTGGCCGCTTCTTATATGGTTGGCGACAAAATCGAAGACATGCAGGCGGCCGCAGCTGCAGGGGTAGGCACTAAAGTGTTGGTACGCACCGGCAAGCCAGTGACTGAAGAAGGCGAAAAAGCGGCGGATTGGGTGCTAAACAGCCTGCAAGAGCTGCCGGCAGCGATTAAAAAGCGGGTTTAAGCAGCGTTATGCATGAATAGTGAGCGGTCGGAAGAAAAGTGCATATTATCCCTTGTCATTCTGAACCAGCTCCCTATAATGCGCCTCCATCGACACGGAACATGTGAACAACTTCACAGAGTCTCCGGGGGTCGCAGAGAAAAAACCTGAAATTAAGGTTGACTCTGAAAGAGGAAAGCGTAATATACGCCACCTCGAGCTAGCAAGCGAAAGCGCGTAACTCACTGCTCTTTAACAATTTATCAGACAATCTGTGTGGGCACTCACAAGACGATATCCAGCTACTTCGGTAGCAAAAAAATATCAAGTCTTGAAGAGTGACCAAGC
>Ga0308166_1000715_pt1 | contig 41188 bp, 30 predicted proteins | sample PhyCR2_2_FD_202137 | JGI IMG/M metagenome (GOLD analysis project Ga0308166, IMG submission 202137) | Phyllosphere microbial communities from UC Gill Tract Community Farm, Albany, California, United States - DLSLCC.R2 | ecosystem: Host-associated > Plants > Phyllosphere > Unclassified | place...
TACGAGATGGAAGTGGTGCGTGATAAAAACGACAACTGCATCATCGTCTGCTCCATCGAAAACTTCGATGCGATGGGTATCCACACCGGCGACTCCATTACCGTTGCGCCAGCGCAAACGCTGACCGACAAAGAGTACCAAATCATGCGTAACGCCTCGATGGCGGTACTGCGTGAAATCGGCGTCGAAACCGGTGGTTCTAACGTGCAGTTCTCGGTGAACCCGAAAACCGGCCGTCTGATTGTTATCGAAATGAACCCGCGCGTGTCCCGCTCCTCCGCGCTGGCCTCTAAAGCGACCGGCTTCCCGATTGCGAAGGTGGCGGCGAAACTGGCGGTCGGTTACACCCTTGACGAGCTGATGAACGACATCACCGGGGGCCGCACGCCTGCGTCCTTCGAACCGTCTATCGACTACGTTGTGACCAAAATTCCACGCTTCAACTTCGAGAAATTCGCTGGCGCGAACGACCGTCTGACCACCCAGATGAAATCTGTGGGTGAAGTGATGGCGATTGGCCGCACGCAGCAGGAATCCCTACAGAAAGCGCTGCGCGGCCTCGAAGTGGGCGCGACCGGCTTCGATCCGAAAGTGAGCCTGGACGACCCGGAAGCACTGACCAAAATCCGCCGCGAGCTGAAAGACGCGGGCGCAGAGCGTATCTGGTATATCGCCGACGCCTTCCGCGCAGGCTTGTCCGTGGACGGCGTGTTCAACCTGACCAACATCGACCGCTGGTTCCTGGTGCAAATTGAAGAGCTGGTGCGTCTGGAAGAGAAAGTGGCGGAGCTGGGCATCAATGGCCTGGACGCTGACTTCCTGCGCATGCTGAAACGCAAAGGCTTTGCCGACGCGCGTCTGGCAAAACTGGCCGGCGTGCGTGAAGCGGAAATCCGCAAGCTGCGCGACCAGTATGACCTGCACCCGGTCTACAAGCGTGTTGATACCTGTGCGGCAGAGTTCGCGACCGATACGGCTTACATGTACTCCACGTATGAAGACGAGTGTGAAGCGAATCCGTCCGTTGACCGCGACAAAATCATGGTACTGGGCGGTGGCCCAAACCGTATCGGCCAGGGCATCGAGTTTGACTACTGCTGCGTACACGCCTCTCTGGCGCTGCGCGAAGACGGTTACGAGACCATCATGGTCAACTGTAACCCGGAAACGGTCTCTACCGACTATGACACCTCTGACCGTCTCTACTTCGAACCGGTAACTCTGGAAGACGTGCTGGAAATCGTGCGCATCGAGAAGCCAAAAGGCGTGATCGTGCAGTACGGCGGCCAGACGCCGCTGAAACTGGCGCGCGCGCTCGAAGCCGCAGGTGTGCCGGTTATCGGTACCAGCCCGGATGCCATTGACCGTGCAGAAGACCGCGAGCGTTTCCAGCAGGCGGTTGACCGTCTGAAGCTGAAACAGCCGGCAAACGCCACCGTGACTGCGATTGAACAAGCGGTTGAGAAGGCGAAAGAGATTGGCTACCCGCTGGTGGTGCGTCCTTCTTACGTGCTGGGCGGCCGCGCGATGGAAATCGTCTACGACGAAGCTGACCTGCGTCGTTACTTCCAGACGGCAGTTAGCGTGTCCAACGATGCGCCGGTGCTGCTGGATCGCTTCCTCGACGATGCGGTTGAAGTGGATGTGGATGCTATCTGCGACGGTGAAATGGTGCTGATTGGCGGCATCATGGAGCACATCGAGCAGGCGGGCGTGCACTCAGGCGACTCCGCCTGTTCTCTGCCAGCGTACACCCTGAGCCAGGAAATTCAGGACGTGATGCGTCAGCAGGTGCAGAAACTGGCCTTCGAACTGCAGGTTCGCGGCCTGATGAACGTCCAGTTCGCCGTGAAAGACAACGAAGTCTACCTGATTGAAGTGAACCCGCGTGCGGCACGTACCGTACCGTTCGTCTCTAAAGCGACCGGTATTCCGCTGGCAAAAGTGGCGGCGCGCGTGATGGCCGGCCAGACGCTGGCTCAGCAGGGCGTCACAAAAGAGATTATCCCGCCGTACTACTCTGTAAAAGAGGTGGTGCTGCCGTTCAACAAATTCCCGGGCGTTGACCCGCTGTTAGGGCCAGAAATGCGCTCTACCGGGGAAGTGATGGGCGTGGGCCGCACCTTCGCAGAAGCGTTTGCTAAAGCGCAACTGGGCAGCAACTCCACCATGAAGAAATCTGGCCGTGCGCTGCTCTCTGTTCGCGAAGGCGATAAAGAGCGCGTGGTTGACCTGGCGGCCAAGCTGCTGAAACAGGGCTTCGAGCTGGATGCAACCCACGGTACGGCGATTGTGCTGGGTGAAGCGGGAATCAACCCGCGTCTGGTGAACAAAGTGCATGAAGGTCGTCCGCACATTCAGGATCGCATCAAGAATGGCGAATACACCTACATCATCAACACCACTGCGGGCCGCCAGGCGATTGAAGACTCCAAGCTGATTCGCCGCAGCGCGCTGCAGTACAAAGTGCATTACGACACCACCCTGAACGGCGGTTTCGCAACAGCCATGGCGCTGAACGCGGATGCCACCGAGAAGGTGATTTCGGTCCAGGAAATGCACGCCCAGATTAACAAGTAAGACAAATTGCCCGGTACCGTTCGGCTACCGGGCATTCTTCCCCTCTTCAGAACCTTCTGGTTTTCCATCCGCATTCAGTCAGTTAGCCTAAAATGGTTAGGTCGATAATGAAATTCAACTGAGAGCAGGGGAAAACACCATGCAAAATAAACTACTGATCGCTTCCGTTCTGGCTGCCACTGCAATGTTCACCGTAGCGGGGTGTTCATCTAATCAGGCGGTGAAAACCACCGATGGCCGCACCATCATTACGGACGGCAAACCGCAGGTGGATGACGATACTGGTCTGGTGTCGTATAAAAACGCGGAAACTGGTCAAACCGAGCAGATTAACCGTGACCAGGTTAAATCCATGGGTGAACTGGATAATTAAAAAAAGCAGTGGCATCTGCCACTGCTTTTTTGCTTGATGCGGATGGATTACCAGCGGTGGTTTAACAAAATATGACCGCCGTAAGCAGCATAGTTGTTTTCACCCCATTCGCCGCTGGCGCGAAGTGAAATTGTCGTGGTCTCGTTAAGATTGCCGGTAATACCCAGCTCTACCTGACCACGATCCTCCGGCGTATCATTACTTACGGTTTCGTCGTTGAAGGCCAGATCGTTTTGACCTGCACCCTTCAGCCAGTTCACCGCAACGTAGGGCTGCCAGGCCGTGACGTCCTTTTGCTGGAAATAGCTGGATTTCACACCCAGACGACCGAAGACGCTGTCGTTATCCAGAGTCGTCACCCGGACGCCATCGCGGTCCGTATGATTTTCCTGATCAAGATAGCTGTAGATCACCTGCGCCTGAGGCTCGATCTTCCAGGTACGCTCGTTTTCAGATGGGATAACCCACGCATGGCCGACTTCAACAGACGCGGCAAAACCTTCGCTGTTGTAATCCTCATCGTTGCGGTTGCTGGTCACTTTGTTGTTGTACCAGCTGTAGGCGGCCCAGGTATCAATGTAGCTGCCCAGGCGTAATTTCTGATCTTCCTGCCAGGTGGCGTAGAGCCCAACGTTGAAGCCATCGACTTTACCCTGTGCGTCACGCACGTTGTGTTTCGCATCTGAGTGGGTCTTCGCCTGGCCTGCACCAAACATGCCACCGGCACGCAGGATACCGCTGTCCATTGGCTTGCTGAGGAAATCGCTGCCGACTTGCAGAACGGTGGTCGTGGTGTCGTAGCTGACTTTATCGCCGCCTGCATCATTTTCATGGTAACGACCTTTAACATACATCCAGGTATTCAGATCGTCTTCGTTACGGAAAGTGAGCTGATCGCGATCGTCACGTTTGTGCAGGAACATACTCTGAGCAGCCAGATAGTTGCCTAAATACGCGCCCACTTCAGGTGCCATCACTTCTGGTGCTGGGGTATTGCCGCCGCCGTTATCGCTATTATCACCACCGTCGCCGTTATCAGTGCCGCCGCTGTTGCCGCCATCGTCGGTATTGCTGCCATTGTCACTGTTACCGCCATTATCAGTGTTACCGCCATCGTCGGTATTGCCACCGTTGTCGGTATTATCACCGTCATCGGTATCATCTGTTGGATCGACAGGTGGCGTGGCCTTCGATTCCAGGTACCAGTTCCCGTCACTATGCTGGTAAAGAGAATATTCGTATGCGCCTGCCACAACCGGTTTGGCCAGCGTCAGCTGTGCTTCAGAGCTGCCGGCGACGCTGACAATCTCCATGCCGTTCACGGTCTGTGCGCCAAGTCCACCCATATTGCTGACGGTCACGCCGGACTGGCCAAAACTGCTGCCGGTTATTGTGAGATGATCGGTAGGTGCCGTGTCAGTACCCAGCTCGCTGTTTAACACAATCTGGCTACCTTCTGCGCCGGTATAGTCACCAGTGATGGTAAAGTCATTACCCACGCTGTGGTCGGCTGCACTGAGCAAAAGCGTGCCGCTGTTGGTCACGTTGCCGTTAATGGTATCAATGCCGACGTCTCTGAGGGTTGTGTTGCCCTCAATTGCATTCCACGCTGCCAGCGTACCGCCGCTGAGAATAGTGATGTTGTTGTAGACGGTTCCTGCGGTGGCAAACTTTGCCCCGTTCTGCACGGTGAGAGTGGCATTGCTGTTTTCAACACCTAACGTTGCGCCTGCCGCTACCAGCGTTGTGCCGCTTCGCAGGGTCGTATCGCCGGTATAGCTGTTGTTGCCGCTAAGCGTCAGCGTATTCGCATCAACTTTCTCTACGTTTCCGCTGCCGGTCATGTCGGTAGAAAACGTAAAATTGCCTCCCTGGTTAAAGATAACCGTACCATTGTTGGTTAGGCCACCGCTGAGACTTGCCATACCTTCGCCATTGCCCAGCTGGAGCGTGGCTTCATTCGCCACCAGCGTATTGCCAGCATTGGAAACAGTACCCGCCAGGGTCAGGTTGCCGCTATTCACCTGCAGTGAATCACCGGCACCAATGATGTCGACGTTACCCGTCAGCGTCCAGTCTTCACCGTTCATTTTGACAGAGGCGAAGCCATCGCCTTCGTTCAGCCCGATAAAATTGCTGTCTTCTGTACCGGAGCCTACCAGGGTCAGGGTGTTACCTTTCGAGACTGTCGAAATAACGTCACCTGATAATGATGAGCCAGTATTAAGCACCAGGGTGTTATTTTTATCGCTGGCAAAAAATACTGCCGCATTTCCACCCCCGAGCGAACCGCTATTCGTAATATCAACTTTAGCGTTACCTGAGACATAAATACCGTTCTGCGTGCCTTCAATAACACCACTATTTAAGACTTTTGTATTGCCACTACTTAAAGCAATACCATCACCGTCAATACCCGTGATTTTGCCATCATTGTTGATGCCTAACCCTGTCTCGGCGCTCAAACCCGTTTTGCCTTTAATCAATCCTGATTCGGTATTAGTGATATTGATAGCAGATGATGACTCACTAATGAAAATACCTTTTTCAGCACCCGTTATATTTCCACTATTATTGAAGTCACCCAGTAAAGACTCCACATTTACTGCGTTTGCGCTGGTAGAAGAAATTGTTGCACCGACTTCATTTTCAACAACAACACGCTGGGCGCCGGTGTTAATATCAAGACCGTTGGCCGCTCCAGATATATTACCTTTATTTGTTACTGATGTGACATCAATACCTGATACGGATACGGCTGCTTTATTGCTTGAGGAAGAAATCGTTACATCTTTATTGATAACATATTCGGTATCAGCGGAAAAATCTTGTGGGACGGAAGTAGACTGTTCAATAATTCCTGCTGAGGTTATTGCTGGTGTGAATGCCAATATGGCGGGGAACAGTCTTCCGAGCATTCTGGTTGTTCTGTTAAGTTCAATGCGTATATTACTCATGCACACATCCATTTGAATGAAAAGTTCGTGAAATGTTCAGGTTAATAATTGCGTATACATTTCTGAAGAGCGGTTATCGCAAAACCATCTAAAATTATTATTTTTTCAATAGGTTATGTATACTTTGTTTTATTAAAAAGTCGTTTTAAGAATGCTTAATATTTCAGTGTGGTAAATGTAAAATTGGTTAGATATTTCTGGCGACTATGGATTCCTGTTTGTTCAAAGACGCACATATATGAACAACATTGATGGTTAAAGAAGCAGTTACGCTACTTGCGATTTGCCGACACCAGGCAATGGGAGACTTTCAGTGAGCGAGTTAAATGTCTACACTCACTGCTACCAGAGAGAACGGAACCGTAAAGACAGGCTAACTGATGATTCTGATAATTTATGCGCATCCCTATCCGCATCACTCCCATGCGAATAAGCGCATGCTTGAACAGGTAAGGACACTTGACAACGTAGAGATACGTTCCCTCTATCAACTTTATCCTGATTTTAACATCGACATCGCCGCCGAACAGGAGGCGCTCACTCGCGCCGATCTGATTATCTGGCAACACCCGATGCAGTGGTACAGCACACCTCCGCTCCTCAAATTGTGGATCGACAAAGTCTTTTCCCACGGCTGGGCGTATGGTCACAACGGGCATGCGCTGAAGGGAAAAAGCCTGATGTGGGCTGTGACCACCGGTGGTGGAGAAAGCCACTTCGATATTGGTTCTTTCCCGGGTTTTGAGGTGCTGGCACAACCGCTTCAGGCGACAGCACTCTACTGTGGCCTTACCTGGCTTCCTCCTTTTGCTATGCACTGCACATTTGTTTGTGACGATGAGACGTTGCAGGCGCAGGCTCGTCATTATAAACAACGCTTACTTGAGTGGCAGGAGACGCACAATGGATAGCCATACGCTGATACAGGCGCTGATTTACCTTGGCGCGGCGGCGCTGATTGTACCCGTAGCGGTTCGCCTGGGGCTGGGCTCCGTGCTGGGCTATCTAATCGCTGGGTGTGTTATCGGACCCTGGGGATTTCGCCTGGTCACCGATGCGGAGGCGATCCTGCATTTCGCCGAAATTGGTGTCGTACTGATGCTGTTTGTCATTGGTCTGGAACTTGACCCGCAGAGGTTGTGGAAGCTGCGCGCCTCAGTGTTTGGCGGCGGGGCGCTACAAATGGCGGCCTGTGGTCTACTGTTGGGCGGCTTCTGTATTCTGCTGGGAATGGACTGGAAAGTGGCAGAGCTTATTGGCATGACGCTGGCACTCTCTTCGACGGCGATTGCCATGCAGGCAATGAACGAGCGAAACCTGACCGTTTCTCAGATGGGGCGCAGTGCGTTTTCGGTGCTGCTGTTTCAGGATATCGCGGCCATTCCGCTGGTGGCGATGATCCCGCTGCTGGCCGCAAGTGGGGCCTCCACCACGCTCGGCGCTTTTGCCCTCTCTGCGTTGAAAGTGGTCGGTGCGCTGGCACTGGTTGTCCTGCTTGGCCGGTATGTAACACGTCCGCTGCTTCGATTCGTCGCCCGCTCGGGGCTGCGGGAAGTGTTCAGTGCCGTGGCGCTGTTCCTGGTGTTTGGTTTTGGTCTGCTGCTGGAGGAAGCCGGGCTGTCGATGGCGATGGGAGCCTTCCTCGCGGGCGTTCTGCTGGCCAGTTCAGAGTATCGACACGCGCTTGAAAGTGATATCGAGCCATTTAAAGGACTGCTACTGGGGCTGTTTTTCATCGGGGTCGGGATGTCTATCGACTTTGGCACGCTGGTCACGCATCCACTGCGGATCCTCATCCTGCTGGTCGGTTTCCTGGTCATCAAAATGGTGATGCTGTGGCTGATCGCCCGTCCGCTGAACGTGCCTGGCAGACAGCGTCGCTGGTTCGCCGTGCTGCTCGGACAGGGAAGCGAATTCGCGTTTGTGGTTTTCGGCGCGGCGCAAATGGCCAATGTGCTCGATCCCGAGTGGGCGAAAGCGTTGACGCTGGCGGTCGCGCTGTCGATGGCGGCAACGCCGATCCTGCTGGTGCTGCTGACGCGTCTGGAAAAAACAGGCAGCGAACAGGAACGTGAGGCCGATGAGATCGATGAGGAACAGCCGCGGGTCATCATCGCCGGATTCGGTCGCTTTGGGCAGATCACCGGTCGTTTACTGCTCTCAAGCGGGGTAAAAATGGTCATCCTCGATCACGATCCGGACCATGTGGATACCCTGCGTAAGTTCGATATGAAAGTCTTTTACGGCGATGCAACGCGTGTCGATCTGCTGGAATCAGCCGGGGCAGCGAAAGCGGAAGTCCTCATCAACGCGATTGACGATCCCCAGACCAGTATGCAGCTGGTTGAACTGGTGAAGGAGCATTTCCCGAACCTGACCATTATCTCCCGCGCGCGCGATGTGGATCACTATATCCAGCTGCGACAGGCGGGGGTGGACGCACCCGAGCGTGAAACCTTCGAAGGGGCGCTTAAGTCTGGCCGCATGGCGCTGGAAAGTCTGGGCCTGGGCGCGTATGAAGCGCGCGAGCGTGCGGACCTGTTCCGTCGCTTTAATACCGATATGGTGGAAGAGATGGTGGCGATGGCGGGCAGTACGGCCACAGAGCGTGCAGCGGTGTTTAAACGCACCAGTGCGATGCTGACAGAGATCATTAACGAGGATCGTAACCATCTGTCGCTGGAGCAGCGTCATGGCTGGCAGGGAACGGAAGAGGGCAAGCATACCGGCGATCCGGCGGACGAACCGGAGAGTAAACCTTCCGCGTGAAGTGGAGTTGCCAGCAATATTAAAAAATTTCTCTCTCTTTACCATGCCGCCAGTCGACGAAAGATTAAGCTTTCCGTATAGTGGCGGCAATTTTTTGCATCCGGGAAATTTTCAATGATCAGTCTGATTGCAGCGCTGGCGGTGGACCGTGTTATCGGTATGGAAAATGCCATGCCGTGGAACCTGCCTGCCGATCTCGCATGGTTTAAACGTACGACGTTAAACAAGCCGGTAGTGATGGGCCGCCTGACCTGGGAGTCGATTGGTCGTCCATTGCCGGGCCGTAAGAACATCGTGATCAGTAGCCAGCCAGGCACTGACGATCGCGTCGAATGGGTGAAATCCGTGGACGAGGCGATTGCCGCCTGCGGTAACGCCGAAGAGATCATGGTGATTGGTGGTGGGCGTGTGTATGAGCAGTTCCTGCCAAAAGCGCAAAAGCTCTATCTGACGCATATTGATGCGGAAGTGGAAGGCGATACCCATTTCCCGGACTACGATCCGGACGAGTGGGAATCGGTATTCAGCGAATTTCACGACGCGGATGCGCAGAACTCACACAGCTACTGCTTCGAGATTCTGGAACGTCGCTAGTTGAATAGACCCTCTCCCGGCCGGGAGAGGGAATTTATTCTCAGGAGGCGACTGCCTCGCCTTCCCCCAGGTCCAGCTGTCGGTTGGACGGCTGCACGAAGTACGTTTTATCTTCCCAGCGTAAGCAGGTTAAATCCCCGCCCCAGCAACAACCGGTATCAAGACCGTAGATCCCTTCCGGCGTGCCTTTCCCTTCTAGCGCGGCCCAGTGGCCAAACACCACGCTGTACTCACTGGTGACCGGCCCGGGAATCGCAAACCACGGTTTAAGCGGTGCAGGTGCGCTCTCCGGCGTCTCTTTTGAGTACATATCCAGTTGCCCGTTCGGGAAGCAGAAACGCATCCGTGTGAACGCGTTCGTGATAAAACGCAGGCGCGCCAGACCGCTCAGATCTTCACTCCAGTGATTTGGCATGTCGCCGTACATGGCATCAAGGAAGAAGGGATAGGAATCGCTCGCCAGCACGGCTTCTACGTCACGCGCGCAGGTTTTTGCCGTCTCAAGATCCCACTGTGGGGTGATCCCGGCGTGTGCCATGACCAGTTTTTTCTCTTCATCGATCTGCAACAGGGGCTGACGACGCAGCCAGTTGATCAGTTCGTCGGCGTCTGGCGCCTCCAGCAGCGGGGTGAGACGATCTTTCGGCTTATTGCGGCTGATGCCGGCAAAGACGGCGAGCAGATGCAAATCATGGTTGCCCAGCACCATGCGAACGCTGTCGCCCAGCGATTTTACGAAGCGTAAAACCTCCAGGGAGCCTGGCCCACGCGCCACTAAATCGCCCGTCAGCCAGAGAATATCCCGTCCTGGCGTAAAGTCGACCTGTTTTAATAATGCGATCAGTTCATCGTAGCAACCGTGAACGTCGCCAATCAGATATGTAGACATTAGATTAATGAATGAGTGTTGTAACGGCGAGACGGAACACAGGAATAGCAACGCGGAACACATTGCCATCGACGTCGACCATTTCATAATGGCCTTGCATGGTACCCAGCGGTGTTTCAATTACTGCACCGCTGGTGTACTGATACTCTTCGCCAGGGGCGATGTGGGGCTGTTCACCAACCACACCTTCACCCTGAACTTCGATTTCACGGCCATTGCCGTTAGTGATAAGCCAGTAACGCCCGAGCAGTTGCACAGGCATCCGCCCCAGGTTGCGAATGGTCACGGTGTAGGCGAAAACAAAACGTTCTTCATCGGGTGAGGACTGCGACTCAACGTAAACGCTTTGTACCTGGACACAGACGCGGGGCGAATCAATCATGGCTTAACTCTCCTTCGGCGGCGCATTTTCGCTAATGTAATTAGCCAGTTTACAGTACTGCTCAACAGAGATGTTTTCTGCTCGCATTGCCGGGTCAATGCCCAGCTCGGCCAGCACGTCAACGGTGAACAGATTGCCGAGGCTATTACGGATCGTTTTACGGCGCTGGTTAAAGGCTTCTGTGGTGATGCGGCTCAGTACGCGCAGGTCTTTGACCGGGTATGGCATCGTTTTATGCGGCACAAGGCGCACAACCGCAGAGTCGACTTTTGGCGGCGGCGTGAAGGCAGACGGCGGCACTTCGAGTACCGGGATCACATTGCAGAAATATTGTGCCATCACGCTTAAACGACCATACGCTTTACTGTTCGGCCCTGCAACCAGACGGTTTACCACCTCTTTTTGCAACATGAAGTGCATGTCAGCAATGGCATCAGTATAGCTAAAGAGATGGAACATCAGCGGCGTGGAGATGTTATAGGGCAGGTTACCGAATACGCGCAGCGGCTGACCCATTTTTTCCGACAGCTCGCCAAAATTCATGGTCATGGCATCTTGCTGATAAATCGTCAGCTTCGGCCCAAGGAACGGGTGCGTTTGCAGACGAGCAGCGAGATCGCGGTCGAGTTCGATAACGGTCAGTTCGTCCAGACGTTCGCCGACGGGTTCAGTCAGTGCTGCCAGACCGGGGCCGATTTCAACCATCGCCTGGCCTTTTTGCGGATTAATGGCCGAAACAATACTGTCGATCACGAACTGATCGTTGAGGAAGTTTTGCCCGAAGCGTTTACGGGCTAAGTGGCCCTGATGGACTCGATTAGTCATTGAGTATTAACAATCATTTTGATGGCGAGATTAAGCGCCGTAATAAAACTGCCGACATCCGCTTTTCCCTGGCCTGCCAGATCCAGCGCAGTACCGTGGTCAACGGACGTTCGAATAAAAGGTAAACCGAGGGTGATATTCACACCGCGGCCAAAGCCCTGGTATTTTAGCACGGGCAGGCCCTGATCGTGGTACATCGCGAGCACGGCATCGGCATTATCCAGGTATTTGGGCTGGAAAAGGGTATCGGCAGGCAATGGCCCGCTCAGGTTCATCCCTTTCGCCCGCATTTCATTCAGCACCGGAATGATGGTGTCGATCTCTTCAGTCCCCATATGCCCGCCTTCCCCGGCGTGTGGGTTCAGGCCACAGACCAGAACGTGCGGCTGTTTAATGCCGAATTTGGTCTGCAGATCGTGATGCAGTATCCCGATGATCTCCCGCAGCAGTTCAGGGGTGATGGCGTCAGGAATGGCCTTAATCGGCAGATGGGTTGTTACCAGAGCCACCCGCATCGCTTCCGTCGCCAGCATCATCACCACTTTCGGGCTGTGCGATCGCTCTTCAAAAAACTCGGTATGTCCGGTGAACGGAATACCGGCTTCGTTAATCACCCCTTTGTGCACGGGGCCCGTAATCAGGGCAGCAAATTCACCCTTTATGCAACCATCGCAGGCGCGCGCCAGGGTTTCGACAACATAGTGGCCGTTTTCAGTGCTGAGCTGACCCGGAATAACAGGAGTACGAAGAGGGACGGGAAGAAGCGTGAGCGTTCCGGCTTGCTGCGGTGCAGGCTGCTGGCCTTCAACGTAGGGGATAAGCGTTAAAGGCAGACCGAGCAGTGAAGCCCGGTCTTGTAACAGTGTTGCATCAGCACAGACGACCAGTTCCACCGGCCAGCTACGTTGGGCAAGCTGGACCACGAGGTCAGGCCCAATCCCGGCGGGTTCGCCGGGGGTGATCACAACACGATGCTGTTTCATTAGTTGCTCAGAACTTTCACGTAAGCGCTGGCGCGTTGTTCCTGCATCCAGGTTGCCGCTTCTTCAGAGAACTTACGGTTGAACAGCATACGATAGGCTCTGTCTTTCTGCGCTGCGTCGGTTTTATCAACGTTGCGGGTATCCAGCAGTTCGATCAGATGCCAGCCAAAGGAGGAGTGTACCGGCGCACTCATCTGGCCTTTGTTCAGCTTCATCAGCGCATCGCGGAATGCCGGATCGTAGATATCCGCAGCCGCCCAGCCCAGGTCGCCGCCCTGGTTAGCAGAGCCAGGATCCTGAGAGAACTCTTTTGCGGCATTCGCAAACGACGTTTTTCCGCTCTTAATGTCTGCAGCAATCTGTTGCAGCTTCGCACGCGCCTGATCGTCCGTCATGATCGGTGACGGTTTCAGCAGAATGTGGCGAGCATGAACTTCGGTGACGGAAATGTTCTGGCTCTGACCACGCAGGTCGTTGACTTTCAGGATGTGGAAGCCAACACCTGAACGGATTGGACCCACGATGTCGCCTTTCTTCGCCGTGCTCAGCGCCTGGGCAAAGATGGATGGCAGTTCCTGAATACGTCCCCAGCCCATCTGGCCGCCTTTCAGCGCCTGTTGGTCTGCAGAGTAGGTAATGGCCAGCTTGCCAAAGTCACTGCCGTTACGTGCCTGCTCAACGATAGCGCGCGCCTGGCTTTCCGCTTCTGCGGCCTGGTCAGACGTTGGGTTCTCAGGCAGCGGGATCAGAATGTGGCTCAGGTTCAGCTCGGTGCTGGCATCGTTCTGGTTGCCCACCTGTTTTGCCAGCGCGTCGACTTCCTGCGGCAGGATGGTGACGCGGCGACGAACTTCATTGTTACGCACTTCTGAGATCAGCATCTCTTTACGGATCTGATTACGGTAGGTTGAATAGCTGATGCCATCATAGGCCAGACGACTACGCATCTGATCCAGGGTCATATTGTTCTGCTTAGCGATGTTAGCGATCGCCTGATCGAGCTGCTCGTCAGTGATCTTCACGCCCATTTTCTGACCCATTTGCAGGACAATCTGATCCATGATCAGACGTTCCAGGATCTGATGGCGCAGCGTTGCGTCATCAGGAAGTTGCTGACCCGCCTGGCCCGAATTGAGCTTCACAGATTTCATCAAACCGTCAACGTCACTTTCGAGCACGACACCGTTGTTAACCACAGCGGCGACCTTATCAACAACCTGGGGGGCCGCGAAGCTGGTATTCGCAACCATAGCGACACCGAGCAGCAGCGTTTTCCAGTTCTTCATACTTTTTCCATTTCAATTAACCGCAAAGCGGATTACGTTGCAAAACAAGCACATTACAAGGAACTGCGGTACGGCAGAATGTTCGAGCGCAGCATCTGCTGCGTGCCCAGGCCGTAGTTGGAGCTCAGGCCGCGCAATTCGACATTAAAGCCAATCACGTTATCGTATTTGCTCTGATTGTTTTGAGTATCCCAGCCGTTAAGCTTGCGTTCGTAGCCGACACGCAGCGCATAACAGCAGGAGTTATATTGCAGACCAACCATCTGGTCAGCAGGCTTGTTGGCGTTAGTGTCAAAGTAGTAGGCGCCCACAATTGACCAGCGGTCAGCGATTGGCCAACTGGCTGCACCACCCACCTGCGAAATCCCGTCTTTATACTGTTCACTGGTGGCATAGTTCGGCAATGTTGCCTGAATATATTCCGGGCTGGCGTAACGATAGGTCAACTGCACCATACGATCTTCATCGCGACGGTACTCGACGGCTGCACTGCTGGTCGCAATATTGTCGAGACGCGTGTCGTACTGCAGACCCCCGCGTAAGCCCCAGCGATCGGTCATGCGCCAGTAGGTATCGCCCGCCCACACCAGCGAACCTGTTTTGTTGTCTTTCTCCCAGTTGATATTGTCATCACCGGTACGAGACTCGGTGAAATAGTAGATTTGACCAACAGAAACGTTAAAACGTTCAACGGCAGATTCATCATAAACGCGCGTTGTGACGCCGGTCGTTAACTGGTTCGCGGAAGCAATACGGTCGAGACCGCCATAGGTACGGTCACGGAACAGGCCGCTGTAGTCAGACTGCAGGAAAGCGGAGTCATAGTTCTGGATTTTGCTCTGATCGCGATAAGGCACGTACAAATACTGCATACGTGGCTCAAGCGTCTGCGTATACCCATCCGCCAGCAGACCCATATCGCGCTCGAAGATCAACTTACCGTCCATTTTGAATTGTGGAAGAACGCGATTCACGGATTCGTCGAGGTCGGTACCATAACGGTTGTTATACCAGTCCACATTTTTCTGCTGGTAATGGGTCGCCATCAGTTTGGCTTCGGTATTCAGACTCGACCAGTTGTTCGACACCGGTAAATTGATCGTCGGTTCTAAATGTACACGCGTGGCTTCCGGCATGTCCGAGTTGGTATTGACGAAATGCACTGCCTGAGCGTAGACGCGGGTATCGAATGGACCAACATCGTTCTGATACCAGTTCACATCCAGCTGCGGTTCTGCACCGTAAGTACTTCGCGTCTGGCTATCAAACACCTGGAACTGCTTCGTCGACACCGTAGCGTTGAAGTTCTGAATAGCATAGCCAACGCTAAATTTCTGCGTGGCGTAACCATCGGTACTGGAACCGTACTTGGAATCGAAGTCGTTGAAATAGTAAGGATCGCTGACTTTGGTGTAGTCGACGTTAAAACGCCAGACCTGGTCCATGACGCCAGCGTGACGCCAGAAGTACATCCAACGGTGTTTATCACCTTCTGTTGGGTGCTCATCCTGGAAGACTTTATCTGATGGCAGATAATCCAGTTCCATCAAACCGGTACCCGCCTGGGTCAGATAGCGGAACTCGTTTTCCCACATGACGTTGCCGCGCTTATGGATATAGTGCGGCGTGATCGTGGCGTCCATGTTGGGCGCGATGTTCCAGTAATACGGCAGATAGAACTCAAAATAGTTCGAGGTGCTGTATTTGGCATTTGGGATCAGGAAGCCTGAACGACGTTTGTCGCCCACGGGAAGTTGCAGGTACGGGCTATAGAAAACCGGCACCGGGCCGAGTTTAAACCGGGCGTTCCAGATTTCTGCGACCTGTTCTTCACGGTCGTGAATTACCTCACTTCCGACCACGCTCCAGGTATTCGAACCCGGCAGACAGGAGGTGAAGGAACCGTTTTCCAGAATCGTATAGCGGTTTTCACCGCGCTGTTTCATCAGATCTGCTTTACCACGCCCCTGACGACCTACCATCTGGTAATCACCTTCCCAGACGTTCGTATCTTTGGTGTTCAGGTTTGACCATGCTTTCGGACCTTTCAGGATGACCTGATTGTCGTCATAATGCACATTACCCAGCGCATCCACCGTTCGTACCGGTTCGGCCGCACCTTCCGGCTGCTTCTGGTGCAACTGCACTTCATCTGCCTGCAGGCGGCTATTGCCCTGATTAATATCCACACTGCCCGTAAACGTGGCATTGTCAGGATAGGTTCCTTTAGAACTGTCGGCAGTAATGGTTACCGGCAAGCTATTTGTATCGCCACTCACCAGTGGGCGATTATAACTTGGGACGCCAAGCATACACTGCGAGGCAAGATCGGCCGCCAGCCCCTGTTGACTGTACAGGGCGGTGCCAATCATTGTGGCCAGGAGGGTGGGGATACGTTTTTTCATACGTTATATTTTAGTGTTCCGTCATCAGTGGCTACGGCTTACAAACGCTCAGAGACTATCTTACTCATCAGCGCAGTACCAGCGTTAATCCTGCCCGTTTGCGTGCCAGAGTGTTAGGCTCGCTATCGAATGACGAGTATGATAATGCAAATTATAGGCGATGTCCCTCAATTGACCGTGGCTCGACCACTGTAATGATGGCGTTGCGTCGACAAGGGACATGACTATCCGGGGAGTATATGCAGTATTGGGGTAAAATCATCGGCGTTGCGTTCGCCATCATCATGGGTGCCGGGTTTTGGGGCATCGTACTTGGCCTGATTATTGGCCATATGTTCGATAAGGCACGCAGCCGCAAAATGGCGTGGTTCGCCAACCAGCGCGAGCGTCAGTCCCTCTTTTTCTCCACCACCTTTGAGGTGATGGGGCACTTAACCAAATCAAAAGGGCGGGTAACGGAAGCCGATATCCAGATTGCCAGCGTATTTATGGACCGCATGAATCTGCACGGGGAATCTCGTGTGGCGGCGCAAAATGCGTTTCGCATCGGTAAATCGGATAACTATCCGCTGCGCGAAAAAATGCGTCAGTTCCGCAGTATCTGTTTCGGCCGTTTTGATTTAATTCGGATGTTTCTGGAGATCCAGATTCAGGCGGCGTTTGCCGACGGGTCTCTTCATCCAAATGAACGCGATGTGTTATACGTGATTGCCGAAGAGCTGGGGATCTCCCGCATGCAGTTCGACCAGTTCTTGCGCATGATGCAGGGCGGCGCACACTTTGGTGGCGGCTATCAACAGCATCAATCCTCTGGCGGCGGCTGGCAGCAGGCGCAGCGAGGCCCGACGCTGGAAGACGCCTGTAACGTGCTTGGCGTGAAACCTTCGGATGATGCGACAACCATCAAGCGCGCCTATCGTAAGCTGATGAGTGAACATCACCCGGATAAACTGGTCGCGAAGGGTTTACCGCCAGAGATGATGGAGATGGCGAAGCAAAAAGCGCAGGAAATCCAGAAAGCGTACGAGCTGATAAAAGAGCAGAAAAATTTCAAATAAAAAAATGGCCCGACACAGTCACAGTCGGGCCATTTTTTTTAGAAGTCCACCGGGGCTTTAAACGTCATTGCGTTGCCAAACGCCGGGTGGGTGATGGTGAGCGTCTGGGCATGAAGCTGCAAACGCGGCGCTGAAGCCAGCGCCTCCGGGGGGGCGTAAAAACGGTCTCCCAGAATCGGGTGCCCCAGCGCGAGCATATGCACACGCAGCTGATGTGAACGCCCGGTAATGGGCTTAAGCAGCACGCGCGCGGTGTTATCCGGCGCGTACTCCAGCACTTCATACTCGGTTTGCGCGGCCTTGCCCGTCTCATAGCATACCTTCTGCTTTGGTCGATTTGGCCAGTCGCAAATCAGCGGCAGATCCACCAGCCCTTCCGCCTGCGCGGGATGGCCCCAGACGCGTGCGACATACTGCTTTTTCGGCTCACGCTCGCGGAACTGGCGTTTGAGTTCACGTTCAGCCGCTTTGTTCAGCGCCACCACAATCACGCCGCTGGTTGCCATGTCCAGGCGATGAACGGACTCCGCCTGGGGATAATCACGCTGAATACGTGTCATCACGCTGTCTTTGTGCTCATCCAGACGCCCCGGCACGGACAACAGGCCGCTAGGCTTGTTGACCACCATAATGTGCTCATCCTGATAAAGGATAACCAGCCACGGGTCTTGCGGCGGATTGTAAGGCTCCATCACCATCTTGTGCTCCGGTTACTGATGCGTCACAACGATAAGACGCAGGGCATCCAGACGCCAGCTTGCCTGATTCAGGCTTTCCAGCACCTGCTGACGGTTGCTCTCAATCGCGGTCAGTTCGTCATCACGGATGTTTGGGTTCACCGCTTTTAACGCTTCCAGACGAGACAGCTCTGCAGACAGTTTCTCATCGGCTTCCTCGCGCGCGGCATCAATTAGCGTCCTGGCCGCTTTTTCGATCTGCGTTTCACCCAACTGCAGAATGGCGTGCACGTCCTGTTGTACGGCGTTGACCAGTTTGCTGCCCGTGTGGCGGTTTACTGCGCTCAGCTGGCGGTTGAAACTCTCGAATTCAACCTGTGCAGCCAGGTTGGTGCCGTTTTTATCCAGCAGCAGACGCACTGGCGTTGGCGGCAGGAAGCGGGTGAGCTGCAGCTGTTTCGGCGCTTGCGCTTCCACAACATAGATCAGCTCAACCAGCAGCGTACCAACGGGTAATGCTTTGTTTTTCAACAGGGAAATCGTGCTGCTACCCGTGTCGCCGGAAAGGATCAGGTCGAGGCCGTTGCGGATCAACGGGTGTTCCCAGGTGATGAACTGCGCGTCTTCGCGAGACAGCGCCACGTCACGCTCAAAGGTGATGGTGCAACCATCCTCCGGCAGGCCCGGGAAATCCGGAACCAGCATATGATCGGATGGGGTCAGCACGATCATGTTCTCGCCGCGATCGTCCTGGTTAATCCCGACGATGTCGAACAGGTTCATGGCGAAGCTGATCAGGCTGGTGTCGTCATCCTGTTCTTCAATGCTTTCGGCAAGCGCCTGCGCTTTTTCGCCACCGTTGGAGTGGATTTCCAGCAGGCGGTCACGTCCCTGCTCCAGCTGCGCTTTCAGAGCCTCATGCTTTTCGCGACAGGATTTGATCAGCTCATCAAAACCGTCCGTATTTTCCGGCGCTGCCAGGTAACCGATCAGATCCGTATGCACCTGATCGTAAATGGTGCGTCCCGTCGGACAGGTATGTTCGAACGCGTCCAGACCTTCGTGGAACCAGCGTACCAGCACCGACTGAGCGGTTTTTTCCAGGTAAGGGACGTGGATCTGAATATCATGCGCCTGACCGATACGGTCCAGACGGCCGATACGCTGTTCCAGCAGGTCGGGGTTGAACGGCAGATCGAACATCACCAGGTTGCTGGCGAACTGGAAGTTACGCCCTTCAGAACCGATTTCAGAGCACAGCAGAACCTGTGCGCCGCTGTCTTCTTCACTGAACCAGGCCGCGGCGCGATCACGCTCGACAATGGACATCCCCTCGTGGAACACGGCGGCTCGAATACCTTCGCGCTCGCGCAGAACCTGCTCCAGCTGCAGCGCGGTGGCCGCCTTGGCGCAGATCACCAGCACTTTCTGTGAACGATGAGCCGTTAAGTAACCCATCAGCCATTCAACACGCGGGTCGAAGTTCCACCAGGTTCCGGTATCGCCTTCAAATTCCTGATAAATCTGCTCCGGGTAGAGCATGTCGCGCGCACGTTCTTCCTGGCTTTTGCGCGCCCCCATAATGCCGGAGACTTTTATCGCCGTCTGATACTGCGTCGGCAGCGGCAGCTTGATGGTATGCAGTTCGCGTTTCGGGAAGCCCTTCACGCCGTTACGGGTGTTACGGAACAGCACGCGGCTGGTGCCGTGGCGGTCCATCAGCATATCGATCAGCTCTTTACGCGCGGAACCCGCGTTGTCGCTGTCACTGTTGGCTGCCTGCAGCAGCGGCTCAATATCCTGTTCGCCAATCAGATCGCTCAGGGTGTTGAGTTCGTCATTCGAGAGGCGTTTGCCCGCCAGCAGCATGGCGACTGCATCGGCAACCGGGCGGTAATTATTCTGTTCTTCGACAAACTGCTCAAAGTCATGGAAGCGGTTTGGATCGAGCAGGCGCAGACGGGCGAAGTGGCTCTCCAGCCCCAGCTGTTCCGGCGTTGCGGTCAGCAGCAGGACGCCCGGCACGCGCTCGGCAAGCTGTTCAATCGCCATGTATTCACGGCTCGGTGCCTCTTCGCTCCAGACCAGGTGGTGCGCTTCGTCGACCACCAGCAGATCCCACTCTGCGTCGCACAGATGCTCAAGACGCTGCTTGCTGCGGCGCACGAAGTCCAGGGAGCAGATGACCAGCTGTTCGGTTTCAAACGGGTTGTCCGCGTCATGCTGGGCTTCGGCGTAGCGCTCGTCGTCAAACAGCGAGAAACGAAGGTTAAAGCGGCGCAGCATCTCAACCAGCCACTGATGTTGCAGCGTTTCCGGTACCACGATCAGCACGCGCTCAGCGGCGCCAGAAAGCAGCTGTTGATGCAGGATCATACCGGCTTCAATGGTTTTACCGAGGCCCACTTCGTCTGCCAGCAGTACGCGAGGCGCATGACGACGGCCAACGTCATGGGCGATATTCAACTGATGAGGGATCAGGCTGGTGCGTTGACCACGCAGGCCGCTCCACGGCATGCGGTACTGTTCACTCTGGAATTTACGTGCGCGATAGCGCAGGGAGAAGCGATCCATACGGTCGATTTGCCCGGCAAACAGGCGATCCTGCGGCTTGCTGAAAACCAGTTTGCTGTCGAGCAGCACTTCACGCAGGATGACATTGCTCTCGTCAGTGTCTAGGCGAGTCCCAATGTAGGCGAGCAGACCATTCTCTTCTTTTACGTCTTCAACCTTTAGCTGCCAGCCGTCGTGGCTGGTCACGGTGTCACCTGGATTGAACATCACGCGGGTAACAGGGGAGTCATTGCGAGCGTACAGGCGGTTTTCACCGGTAGCAGGGAAAAGGAGGGTGACCATGCGTGCATCGACTGCAACCACGGTTCCCAATCCAAGTTCGCTTTCTGTATCGCTGATCCAGCGTTGACCAAGTGTAAAAGGCATATGTGTTCGGCTCTAATCTTTAATTGCAGGCAATAGTTCAACCACCGTCAAAAAAGACGGTCATCGAAAAATGGGTCCGGGAGTGGAAAGGGCGCTATGGTACTGGATGGCAGCGATTTCGTCACGTGTCAAAATAGGCCAAGCTGCCCTGTCACTAGTGTAGCAAAATCGTCGTCAATGAACGGCAAAATTCCATCCGCGACGGGCTGAAGCTGGCGCGTCAGGTAGTGGTCGTAGTCCAGCGCAGAGTGTTGATAATCCACGGGCTCTGGCCCGTTTGTCGTCCAGACATACTTGATGGTGCCCCGGTTCTGATACTGCGGGGCGCGCCCCCGACGGACGTTCTCTTCATCCGCCAGACGCGCGGCGCGGACGTGCGGCGGAACGTTACGCTGATACTCGGCCAGCGGGCGGCGCAGGCGTTTGCGATACACCAGCTGGTTGTCGAGCTCGCCGGCCATCAGGCTGGCTATCGTCTCGCGGACGTAGTCCTGATAAGGCTCATTACGAAAGATCCGCAAATAGAGCGTTTGCTGGAACTGCTGAGCCAGCGGAGTCCAGTCTGTGCGCACCGTCTCCAGCCCTTTAAACACCATGCGTTGCTTTTCACCTTCCTGAATCAGTCCGGCATAGCGTTTCTTGCTGCCCTGATCGGTTCCACGGATAGTGGGCATTAAAAAGCGGCTGAAATGGGTTTCATACTCCAGCTCTAACGCGCTGGTTAACCGCTCTTTTTGCAAATGCGCTTGCCACCAGTCGTTCACGAAGGCCACCAGCTGTTTGCCAATTCGCGCGGCTTCCTCTTCGGCGTGCGCGCCCTTCAACCAGACGAAGGTGGAGTCGGTATCGCCATAGATCACTTCATAGCCCTGGGATTCGATCAGCGCCTTTGTCTGGCGCATGATCTCATGCCCGCGCATGGTGATAGACGAGGCGAGACGCGGGTCGAAGAAGCGACAGGCGCTGGTGCCCAGCACACCGTAAAAAGCGTTCATGATAATTTTTAGCGCCTGAGAAAGCGGCTTGTTGCCGTGGCGCTTGGCCTCGTCGCGCCCGTGCCAGATCTGTCCCACGATCTCCGGCAGGCAGTGTTTCTCCCGTGAGAAACGCGCCCCCAGAAACCCGTCGGTGCTGTGCATATCGTCCGGCTGCGCCATCCCCTCTACCAGCCCCACCGGATCAATCAAAAAGGTGCGGATAATCGAGGGGTAGAGGCTTTTGTAGTCCAGTACCAGCACGGAGTCATACAGTCCCGGCCGGGAATCCATCACGTAGCCGCCAGGGCTTGCCTGCGGCGGCACGTCCCCCAGGTTCGGTGCGACGTAGCCTGCCCGGTGCATGCGGGGAAAGTACAGATGGCTGAATGCCGCCACGGAACCGCCGTGCCGATCAGCGGCAAGACCATTCACTGTGGCGCGTTCCAGCAGAAAAGGCATGATCTCGGTTTTGTGGAAAATCTGCGTAACCAGCTCACAATCTTTCAGATTATAGGTGGCAAGTGCCGGTTTGTCTTCGTTGAAGCGGCGGTCGATCTCATCCATTCGGTCCCACGGATTATCGATGGATTTCCCTTCCCCCAGCAGCTCCTGCGCCACTGCCTCCAGCGAGAAGGAAGAGAAATTCCAGAATGCGGATTTCAGTGCCTCGATGCCGTCGATAATCAGGCGACCGTTGGCCTGTGCGAAGAAGACGCCGTTTTTGAAACCGTGCTCGCGCCATTCCAGTTCGCTATGACCCCGCCCAAGCATGAGCGGGATGCGGTAACGCTCGGCGTGTTTTTGCAGTACCCGCAGGTCGAACTGCACCACGTTCCAGCCGATCAGGACATCGGGATCGCGATCGGCAAACCACTGGTTCAGTTTTTCCAGCAGTTGTGGCCGGCTGTTGACGTACTCCAGCCGGAAATCCAGCGCGGAGGCATCGCCATTCGGTGGTCCGAGCATATAGACAACCCGGTCGCCGCAGCCTTCAAGACCAATACAGTACAGTTCACCGTGACGGGTGGTTTCGATGTCCAGTGAGACCCATTTCAGCGGCGGACGGTAGTGCGGGTTGGGTTTCAGACGGGCGTTAATCAGCCCGCCGTTGTGCGCCGTGCCATCAACCCAGACAGGGGCGGTAATAAACCGCTCCATCAGAAAACGTTCCGGGGGACGAATATCGGCCTCGTACAGGGTGACGCCCGCCTCGCGCAGCAGTTTTTCATAGCGCATCAGCTGGCGATGGGCGCGACAATAGAGGCCAGAAACCGGCTGGCGATGGAAATCTTTTAGCTCAAGTGGCGTGATGCGCCAGTTGTTTTCACCGCGCAGTAGCTGCTTTGCTTTGTCGACGTGGGCTTCAGGAATAAATGCCACGGACTCCTGTGGCGGCAGGGTAACGCGCAGCGGGCCGTTGTCCGTCGCCAGCCAGAACTCCACCTCTGTTCCCTGAGGCGTATCCCGCCAGTGTCGGGTCAGTAAAAAACCTTCTTGCGCCTGCGTCACGCCGTTATCCCATAAAACAAAACCAGGCCTGATTATAGCCTGGTTAGCGGTTTTATGCTGGGTTTATATACAGTTTATTGCCCGTAATAGGCTTTTGCACCGTGCTTGCGTAGGTAATGTTTGTCCAGCAGCGTCTGTTGCATATCCGGCAACTGTGGTGCCAGTTGACGACAGAAGATGCCCATATAGGCCACCTCTTCCAGCACAATCGCGTTATGCACTGCATCCTCCGCATTTTTGCCCCACGCAAACGGGCCGTGAGAATGCACCAGCACCCCGGGCATCTGTGCTGCGTCGATTCCCTGTTTTTCAAAGGTTTCGACAATCACATTGCCGGTTTCCCACTCGTACTCGCCGTTGATTTCCGCATCGGTCATCAGGCGGGTGCACGGGATGGTGCCGTAAAAGTAGTCTGCGTGCGTGGTACCGGTAGCCGGGATGGACTGGCCTGCCTGCGCCCAGATAGTCGCATGACGCGAGTGGGTATGCACAATGCCGCCGATGGTCGGAAATGCCTGATACAGCAGGCGATGGGTGGGGGTATCGGAAGAGGGTTTTTTCTTCCCTTCCACCACTTCACCGGTTGCAATGCTGACCACAACCATATCGTCAGCGGTCATCACCGTATAATCCACGCCGGAAGGCTTGATGACGAACACCCCTTTTTCGCGGTCAACGGCGCTGACGTTGCCCCAGGTCAGGGTCACCAGATTATGTTTAGGCAGCGCCAGGTTGGCTTCGAGTACCTGGCGTTTGAGATCTTCTAGCATTGTTGTCTCCCGCCGGATGGCGCTTCGCTTATCCGGCCTACACAATCGTAGGCCCGGTAAACGCAGTGCCACCGGGCACGTCGTACTTAACGTTTCGAACCGTAATAGACTTCATTCCAGCGCAGCGCGTCTTTAAACGCGGGCAGGCGGGTATCGTTATCGATCACCGTCAGTTCGATATCGTGCAGTTCAGCGAACTGACGCATATCGTTGAGATCCAGCGCGTGACTGAAGACGGTATGGTGTGCGCCACCGGCGACGATCCAGGCTTCGGAGGCGGTTGGCAGATCGGGCTGCGCTTTCCACAGGGCGTTGGCGACCGGCAGTTTTGGCAGCGCGTGTGGCGTTTCAACCGCATCCACACAGTTCACCAGCAGGCGGAAACGATCGCCCAGGTCGATCAGGCTGGCGTTGATGGCCGGGCCGGTACGGGTGTTGAAGATCAAACGTGCCGGATCCGCTTTGCCGCCAATGCCGAGGTGCTGCACGTCGAGGATCGGTTTCTCTTCGACGGCAATGGATGGGCACACTTCCAGCATGTGTGAACCGAGTACCAGGTCGTTGCCATTTTCGAAGTGGTAGGTGTAGTCCTCCATAAAGGAGGTGCCGCCCTGCAGACCGGTTGACATCACTTTCATGATGCGAAGCAGAGCGGCAGTTTTCCAGTCGCCTTCGCCCGCGAAGCCGTAGCCCTGCTGCATCAGACGTTGTACTGCCAGACCCGGCAGTTGTTTCAGACCATGGAGATCTTCAAATGTCGTGGTAAAGGCGTGGAAGCCACCCTGTTCCAGGAAGCGTTTCATCCCCAGTTCAATGCGCGCCGCGTCCAGCACGTTCTGGCGTTTGTCACCCTTCACCTGCGCCGCTGCGGTGAGGCGGTAGCTGCTTTCGTATTCGTCAACCAGCGCGCTCACGTCGCCATCGCCGATCTCATTGACGACCTGCACCAGGTCACCCACGGCCCAGGTGTTCACGGAAAAACCGAACTTGATCTGCGCGGCAACTTTATCACCGTCGGTGACTGCCACTTCACGCATGTTGTCGCCAAATCGCACCACTTTCAGATGGCGGGTATCCTGTTTGGAAACGGCCTGACGCATCCAGGAGCCGATGCGTTTCTGCGCATGTTGATCCTGCCAGTGTCCGGTCACTACGGCGTGCTGCTGACGCATACGGGCGCCGATGAAGCCGAACTCACGGCCGCCGTGCGCGGTCTGGTTCAGGTTCATAAAGTCCATATCAATGCTGTCCCATGGCAGGGAGGCGTTGAACTGGGTATGGAATTGCAGCAGCGGTTTGTTGAGGATTGACAGACCGTTGATCCACATTTTGGCGGGTGAGAAGGTGTGCAGCCACACTACCAGACCCGCGCATTTATCGTCGTAGTTTGCGTCACGGCAGATATGGGTGATCTCATCCGGCGTCGTGCCCAGCGGCTTCAGCACCAGTTTACATGGCAGTTTGGCTTCCGCGTTCAGCGCGTTCACGACGTGTTCCGCATGTTTCGTCACCTGTTGCAACGCTTGCGGTCCGTACAAATGCTGGCTGCCAATCACAAACCACACTTCATAATTATCAAAAATGGTCATCGTCGTGTCCTTAATGGGTCAGGGTTGCCGTCGTATCCGCGGTGTGTTTTGACGGGGCGGCGACAGGGAGATAGTGAAGTTCGGCGCTTTTTGCCCATTGCTGGTAGCGCTGATAAAGCTGTTCAAAGCGTTGCGCCTGTTGAGCACGCGGCTGAAGGGTATTTTCGACCGCGCTTGCCATATGCTGCTGTGCAGTCGGGATATCGGCGTGTACGCCCGCGGCAACGGCGGCGAAAATAGCCGCACCCAGCGCGCAGCATTGATCGGATGCGACAATCTGCAGCGGACGGTTCAGCACGTCGCAGCAGGCCTGCATGATCACCGGGTTTTTACGGGCGATACCGCCCAGCGCCATGACGTTATTGACGTCGATGCCCTGTTCGGTGAAGCACTCCATAATCGCGCGGGCACCAAAGGCGGTGGCTGCAATCAGGCCGCCAAACAGGGCCGGGGCATCGGTCGCCAGATTGAGATCGGTGATAACGCCTTTAAGACGCTGGTTGGCAAATGGCGTACGGCGGCCGTTGAACCAGTCGAGCACCACCGGCAGGTGTTCAAGAGACGGATTTTTCGCCCACGCGGCGGTGAGCTGGGGCAGCAGCTGTTTCTTACTCTCGGCAATCTGGGTTTTCAGTTCCGGGTGCGCGGTCGCCAGCTGGTCCAGCGGCCAGCCCAGTACCCGACCAAACCAGGCGTAAATATCGCCAAACGCAGACTGCCCGGCTTCCAGACCGATAAAGTCCGGTACCACGCTGCCGTCGACCTGTCCGCAGATACCTTTCACTGCGCGGTCACCGACGCTGGCCTTATCCGCCGTCAGGATGTCGCAGGTGGAGGTGCCGATCACTTTCACCAGCGTATTGGGTTGGGCACCAGCGCCCACCGCGCCCATATGGCAGTCAAACGCACCGCCGGAGATTGCCACGTTTTGCGGCAGGCCCAGGCGTGTTGCCCACTCTTCACAGAGCGTGCCCACCGGAATATCGGCGGTAAAGGTGTCGGTAAAGAGCGGGTACTTCAGGCTCTTGTTGATAATCGGATCGAGTTCATCGAAGAAGGCTGCCGGTGGCAGACCGCCCCAGCTTTCATGCCATAGGGATTTATGCCCGGCGCTGCAGCGGCCACGGCGAATATCCTGCGGGCGGGTGGTACCCGAGAGCAGGGCAGGAACCCAGTCACACAGTTCAATCCACGATGCGGCTGCTTGTGCAACCGCTGCGTCAGCGCGGGTGACATGCAGGATCTTGGCCCAGAACCATTCACTGGAATAAATTCCGCCGATGTAGCGCGAATAGTCGGTTTTGCCCGGCTGGTGGCACAACCGGGTGATGGCTTCGGCCTCTTCGACGGCGGTATGGTCTTTCCACAGCACAAACATGGCGTTCGGGTTGTCGGCGAACTCAGGACGTAGCGCGAGCACCCGGCCTTCCGCATCCACTGGCGCGGGGGTAGAACCGGTGCTGTCTACGCCGATCCCAACCACCTCTGCACGCTGGGCGTCAGTCAGTTCAGCCAGCACGGTTTTGATTGCCGCTTCCATCGACTCGATGTAGTCGCGTGGATGGTGACGGAACTGGTTGTTTGGCGCATCGCAGTAGCGCCCCTCTTGCCAGCGTGGGTACCACTCAACGCTGGTTGCTATCTCCTGGCCGGACGTACAGTCCACTGCCAGGGCGCGAACCGAGTCGCTGCCAAAATCGAGGCCAATCGCAATTGCCATGGTGTTGCTCCATCAGAAAACAGGTATGAGAGAACATTAGAGACTGGGGGCGAAAATCGTCAGGCAGGATCCGCTAATCTTATGGACTAAATTGCTGTTGAGATGGAAAGTGTGACGTCGTGCAAATATTCAATGTGGACATTTCTGCCGCACTTATAGACACTTTTGTTACTGCTTATCTGCCCACTCTGGCGGAGAAATCAGGGGGAAAGGCTGAAACATGGCGGACGTAAAAGAGACGTGATGCTTTTTGGATCTCGTCGCAGGCCATTTTTATACGGCTTTTAACGATATGGACAATTGGTTTCCTTCAGTACCGTTGGGAGAACTGAATCTATGGCCGAAACGCAAAACGATCCCTTACTGCCGGGTTATTCGTTTAACGCCCACCTGGTGGCGGGGCTGACCCCTATCGAGGCTGAGGGATATCTCGATTTTTACGTTGACCGTCCGCTTGGGATGAAAGGGTACATTCTGAACCTGACCGTGCGTGGGGAAGGGATAATCAAAAACAACGATCAGCAGTTCGTCTGTCGTCCCGGCGATATGCTGCTGTTTCCGCCTGGTGAGATCCACCATTACGGGCGTCATCCGGATGCCAAAGAGTGGTATCACCAGTGGGTCTACTTCCGCCCCCGCGCCTACTGGCAGGAGTGGCTTTCGTGGCCAGCCATTTTTGCACACACCGGTTTTTACCGCCCGGACGACGCTCATCTGGCCCAGTTCCGCGAGCTGTTTGCCCAGATCATAGAGGCAGGGCAGGCCGGTGGGCGCTACGCTGAGCTGCTGGCAATTAATTTGCTTGAACAGGTGTTACTGCGCCGGATGGAGGCGATTAACGCGTCGCTTAATCCGCCGCTGGATAACCGTGTGCGTGATGCCTGCCAGTACATCAGCGACCACCTGGCCGACAGCCAGTTTGATATCGCCAGCGTGGCCCAGCATGTCTGCCTGTCGCCGTCGCGGCTGTCGCATCTGTTCCGGCAGCAGTTGGGTGTCAGCGTGCTGAGCTGGCGCGAAGATCAGCGCATCAGCCAGGCGAAACTGCTGCTCAGCACCACCCGGATGCCCATTGCCACCGTCGGGCGCAATGTGGGCTTTGAAGATCAGCTCTATTTTTCCCGCGTATTTAAAAAATGCACTGGCGCCAGCCCCAGTGAATTCCGGGCGGGATGTGAATAAACGGTAAAAAAAGATAAACAAGCAGGTGAACAACGGAAGCAACCTGTAAACTATTCAGACAATTGTTGTCTTGACGCGGTGCAGGGCGCTAAGCAGAATCCCTGATTCGTTTTCTGACCGGAATAGTTATGCAGGCATTGCTGGAACATTTTATTACCCAGTCCGTTATGTATTCGCTTATCGCCGTTGCGCTGGTGGCGTTTCTGGAATCGCTGGCGCTGGTTGGGCTGATCCTGCCTGGTACGGTGATGATGGCGGCGTTGGGCGCGTTGATTGGCAGCGGTGAGGTCAATTTCTGGCAGGCATGGCTGGCCGGTATGATCGGCTGCTTACTGGGCGACTGGATCTCCTTCTGGCTGGGCTGGCGTTTCAAGAAGCCGCTGCACCGCTGGTCTTTTATGAAAAAGAACAAAGCGTTGCTGGATAAAACCGAGCATGCGTTGCATCAGCACAGCATGTTTACGATCCTCGTCGGACGCTTTGTCGGGCCAACGCGTCCGCTGGTGCCGATGGTCGCCGGGATGCTGGATCTGCCCGTCGCAAAATTCGTTTTGCCGAACATTATCGGCTGCGTCTTCTGGCCGCCGTTCTACTTCCTGCCGGGGATCCTGGCGGGGGCGGCAATTGATATTCCTGACGATGTGCAGAGCGGTGGCTTTAAATGGTTATTGCTGGCAACAGCGCTGCTGTTATGGCTCGCTGCATGGTTGTGCTGGCGGCTATGGCGCAGCGCGAAAGCGAATGTCGATCGTCTGACGCGCTATCTGCCTCGCTCGCGCTTGCTGTGGCTGGCGCCGCTGACGCTGGGCGTTGCCGTCGTGGCGCTGATCGCGCTGATTCGCCATCCGCTGATGCCGGTGTACGGTGAGATCCTGTTGAAGGTGGTCAGCCGTTAAGGATCCCCAGCAGGTGCGACGCGCTTGCTTTACCACTCATCAACTCTTCGGTTTCACCATCCCACACGATCCGACCCTCCGCGATCACCACCGATCGCGGGGCGATGCGTGCGGCATCTTCAATACTGTGTGACACCATCAGCATCGTCAGTTGCTGACGCTGGCAGACCTGCTGTACCAGGGCGAGCATCTCCTGGCGCAGCGCGGGATCGAGTGCAGAGAAGGGCTCATCCAGCAGCAGTATCGGCTGCTCGCGAACCAGACAGCGAGCCAGCGCCACGCGCTGACGTTGTCCGCCAGAGAGTTCTCCGGGGAGCCGGTCAATAAACGTGGTAATGCCCATCTGCCCGGCAATCTTTTCCAGCTTCTGGCGCTGCGCGTCGTTCAGTTTCAGCCCCGGATCCATACCCAGCGCGATGTTTTGCCGCACCGTCAGATGGGTGAACAGGTTATTTTCCTGGAACAGCATCGAGACCGGACGCCTGGCGGGCGGGGTGTAGGTATGGTCGTTGTTTTCAATCATTATCGACCCGCTTGCTGGTTGCAGAAAACCGGCAATTAGATTGAGTAAGGTACTTTTCCCTGCCCCGCTTGGGCCAAGCACGGCAATCATCTCACCCGGGCTTACCGACAGGCTGAAACGCATAGGCAGGTGTTGGTAGAGCCAGGTGACATCAGTCAGTTTTAACATTGCGCCCCGGAAGTTTTTCGATAACGGTAAATAAGGCAAAGCACAGCAACAGCAGCAACAGCGCCGTGACGGCCCCCTCCTGACTGCGGTAGGAGCCGATCTGCTGATACAACCAGTATGGCAGCGTGCGGAAATCTTCATTGCCAAAGAGCGCCACCACACCAAAATCTCCAATGGAGAGCACACAAGCGAAGGCCAGCGCCTGAGCAAGCGGGCGTTTCAGCGCACGCAGTTCAACCACCTTTAACCGGCGCCAGCCCTGTATACCAAGCGACTGACACAGCAAAGCGTAACGGCTGTTGACGTCGCGCATGGGGTTTTCCAGCACCTTCAGCGCATAGGGAATGGCCATCAGGGCGTTGGTAAAAATCACGATTCCGTCGGCGCTTTCCGGCAGACCAACCGTACTGTTGAACAATAAAAAGAAGCCGGTTGCCAGGACGATGCCCGGCATTGCGAGGATTAACATCCCCGTCAGCTCCAGCGCTTGTTCGGCTTTGCGCGCCTGGCGCGCATAAAGTTCGCGACTGCTCCACAGCAGCATCATGGTCAGCACGACACACAATAGCCCGGCAGCCAGTGCGATGCGCAAGGATGTCCAGGTCGCTTGCCAGAGGACGGGCTGTTGCAACACGGAGACGAGGTTAAGGTTAACGCCATCGACGATGACGGCCATCAGCGGCGGCAGAAGCAGCAGCAGGGCCAGTACGATCAACATCACATCCGCGATTCGGCTGTGCAGGCTGTCCTGTGGATCGCGCCAGCCTGTAATCTGATGACTGCCCGGTGGAATGGCTTTGCTCAGACGCTGACTCAGCAGGACCAGCACAAGACAGCACAGCATCTGCACCAGAGCCAGAAGCGCAGCGCGGCCGGGGTCGTAGTCGTAATTCAGCGCCTGGTAAATCGCCAGTTCGATGGTGGTCGCCTGTGGTCCACCACCAAGAGAAAGCACGGTGGCGAAACTGGCAAAACAGAGCATGAAGATCAGCGACGCAACCGGAGGGATTTGACGGCGCAGCCACGGCCATTCGACAAAGCGGAAGAATGACCAGCCGCGCATACCCAGCTGTGCCGCAAGCTGACGCTGCTCGCCGGGGATAGCCTCCAGCGCCTGTAAAAAAAGCCGGGTCGCCATGGGCATGTTGAAAAAGATGTGCGCCAGCAGAATACCTTTGAGTCCGTAAGGGGAGAAGGTCCACTCCAGACCAAGCAGGTTAAAGAGGGCGGCCAGCCAGCCCTGACGACCATACACGCTCAGGATCCCAAATACCGCCACCAGGACGGGCAGGATCAGCGTCATGGCGCACAGTCTCAACAGCGCCTCCCTGCCGGGGAAGCGTCTGCGGTAGAGCGCCCGCGCGAGAAAAATGGCCGGGATCACCGACAGCAGGGCAGAGAGAAACGCCTGCCAGAAAGAGAACCGGATGACGTGCCAGAGATAGCTGTCGTGCCAGAGAGAGAGCAGATCACTCTCCGGCGCGTTAAACCACAATGCCAGAAAAGCGCCGAGACTGACCGCCACCATCACTACGGCGGCGAGCAGTCCGGGAAATAACCAGCCGGGAATTAGCGGCTGACGGCGCGTTGCCATTCACTTACCCATGCTGCTCGCTGCGCGGCGACCTGCTGCGGCGTAAACTCCAGCGAGGTTTGCGGTTTGGTCAGTTGCTCAAAGCCAGCAGGCAGCGTCACGTTGGTGACCGGATACATCCAGTTACCCGTTGGGATCGCATTCTGGAACGCCGGGGATACCATGAATTTCAGGAACTTCTCGGCCAGTTCCGGCTGCTTGCTGGCGGCAGTGCGGGCAGCCACTTCCACCTGCAGATAATGACCTTCAGCGAAATCAGCGGCGGCGTAGTTGTCTTTCTTCTCGGCGATAATGTGATAAGCCGGGGAGGTGGTGTAGCTCAGCACCAGGTCGCTCTCCCCTTTCAGGAACAGGCCATAGGCTTCGCTCCAGCCTTTGGTGACGGTCACGGTTTTGGCGGCCAGCTTCTGCCACGCCTCCGGCGTTTTATCACCGTATACCTTCTGCATCCACAACAGCAGGCCCAGACCCGGCGTGCTGGTGCGCGGATCTTCATAAATCACGCGCCATTTCTGGTCGCTTTCCACCAGCTCCTTCAGGCTTTTCGGCGGGTTCTTCAGCTTGTTTTTGTCATAAACAAACGCAAAATATCCGTAATCGAACGGCACAAAGGTGTCGTTTTTCCAGCCGCCCGGCACGTTAACCGCATCTGCCGCTACGCCGCTTTTGGCGAACAGTTTCGTTTGCGAGGCCGCATCCAGCAGGTTGTTATCCAGGCCGAGTACCACGTCGGCCTTGCTGTTTTTACCTTCCATACGCAGACGGTTAAGCAGCGAGACGCCATCTTCCAGCGCCACGAATTTCAGTTCGCAGTTGCAGTCGGCTTCAAAGGCTTTTTTGACGACCGGGCCTGGGCCCCAGTCGGCTGAAAAGGAGTCGTAGGTGTAGACCGTCAGGACGGGTTTTGCGAAAGCAGGTAGCGCAAACAGCGCCAGCAGGGGAAGCACTTTTTTTAACACTTTGCACCTCAAGGTTGAGTGGCAAAGGATTTTGAGCGACAGCCTCAAATCCCTTCGCCGGCGTTATCCGGATCAGGTTCGACGGGTATTATCTCAGCGCACATCAGTGATGCAGCACCCCGTTGAGAACGGCGCTATTGTAATGATTTGGCGAATATTACGAAAGTGTTATGGCTCTGGTGGCGCAAACCAGGCGGATTTAAAATCAAACCAGCCCAGCGTATTCATCCGTAGCCCCCGCATACTGCGCTGACCCTGGATCATCAGCCAGTGGTGGATCAGCGGCACGATCGCCTGTTCGGCCAGCAGCGCCTGACACCAGGTGGCCAGGTTCATCTCACCCGCGCGCCACTGCGCTGCATCCTGCTGCCAGTCCCGATCGATACAGTGCTGGATCAGCGGGACTTCATACAGGTGTGAGAAGAGCGAGAAATCGAGCGGCAGGGTGAAGTTGGCGCTGTTCAGCCAGATATCGCTGGTCAGTTCCCCCTGGTGCCATTCGTCATAGTCCACTTCCCTGATGTCCAGCCGGACGCCTTCTGCGGCCAGCAGTCTGGTCATGATCCTGGCGATAAAACGGTGTTCCACGTGCTCGCGGTAGTAGGTCAGGGTAACAGACTCCAGCCCTGCCGGTTTGTCACTGTGGGCAGGCCGGGCATGATGCCAGCGAGGAAGCAATCCGTACGCCGGGAACCAGTACGTCTGATACTGTTCTTCCGCATGGTAAATCAGATTGGAGGGAGATAAGACGTGGCTGATCCATTTGCGTACCGCCTGATTGGCCCCGCGGTGGGTGCGGCTGTCAAACAGCAGGTAGTAGCAGCCCTCCTCAAGGCGGCTTTCCACCGCCTTTTCGCCCGTTGTGGGGCCTTCAAGCGTCAGCCCGGCGCTGAGCTCTTCATTGAGATCCGGTAATACCCAGACGTTCACTTCGTCGATCAGCGCCCGGTAGCCAAAATAGTCATCAAACGCGCGAATTTTCAGCTGGTTATTGGTGTTACGCGACACGGCATAGGGCCCGGTGCCAATGGGCTGGCTGGCAAAATTGTGCAGCGATTCCCACTCTCCTGGCAAAATCATTGATGGGACATACCCCAGCAGCCAGGGGAGCCATTTATCCGGCTGAGACAGTTCAATATCCAGCGTCCAGGCGGTGGGGGAGTGAACGCGCGAGATATGCGAATAAAGCGGAAGCTTGCGGGCACGTTCCAGTGAGGCGATGACATCGCGCATTTCCAGCTCGCGGCCGTGGTGAAAGTGGATGCCGGGACGTAAGAAAAAGCGCCAGTGACGTGGGGAGAGTTGCTGCCAGTGGTGCGCAATATCAGCTTCCAGTTCCCCGTTTTCCTCATTTATTCGCGTCAGGCCGCTGAATATTTGTCGCGCCATATGGGTTTCTGAGCGGCGCAAGGCCGTGCCGGGGAGCAGATTCTTCATCGGGCGATAGTAGAGCACCCGCAGAATGTGGCGGCCCTGACGAAAACTCCGCCCAAGATGGGAGACCAGCATCTGACGCACTGCGGCTTTATCGCCTACCAGTTGCACCAGCTGATCGATTCTGTCCTGTTCCAGCAGGTCTTCTGCTCGCTGTTGCTGCAAGGCCAGCCCGGTATAGAGAAAGGTCAGGCGTGAGCGTTTGCCGCGTCCCGCTTCGGCTTCCCAGTTTAACCAGCCCTGTTGCTGCATGGTGTTAAGCAGCGTGCGCATATGACGTCGGGAGCAGTTAAGGAGTTCAGCCAGTTCGTTAAGCGTGGTCTCCTGCGATTGCCCTTCGCAGCACTGCCAGAGGCGGATGAATTGTTGTTGCAGACGACCAGAAGGCATAAAAGGGGAACTCCTGAAAAAAAATCAGCAATTTATTAATCCCTATATTAAGCCAATAATGATTCCCGATGAAGTGAGGAGGTACATTATGAAGAGGTCTACCGCACGTCAGTTTTATCAGCAGTACTTTTCAGCGACAAAAGGAACGTCCTGGCTGGCCCGTCAGTGTGCTGAGCAACGGCTGAAAATGTTAGAAGAACTGATGCAGTGGGACGTTACGAAACCGACCTCTTCTCGCTAACTCGCCTCGATCATGTGTGACTGAGTATTGGTGCTTATCACCCGCCAGCAAAATGTTTTTTGCTGGCTTTTTTCGTTTATTCTTTCACCCAATTTCGATTCGCTTTCACAAGGACTTGCAGATGCTCTGGTTAATGACGATGGGGCGACGCCTGAACGGCGTGTATGCCGCTTTTATGCTGGTGGCCTTTATGATGGGCGTGGCGGGGGCGCTGCAGGCACCGACGCTGAGTCTTTTTCTCAGCCGGGAGGTGGGGGCGCAGCCGTTTTGGGTCGGCCTGTTTTATACCGTGAACGCCATCGCCGGGATCCTGGTGAGCCTGGGGCTGGCGAAACGATCCGACAGCCAGGGCGATCGCCGCAAGTTGATCCTCTTTTGTTGCGCCATGGCCGTGGGTAACGCGCTGCTGTTTGCCTTTAATCGTCACTACCTGACGCTGATCACCTGCGGCGTGCTGCTGGCCTCACTGGCGAACACCGCCATGCCGCAGCTGTTCGCGCTGGCCCGGGAATATGCCGACAACTCGGCGCGGGAAGTGGTGATGTTTAGCTCGGTGATGCGTGCGCAGCTCTCTCTTGCATGGGTCATTGGTCCGCCGCTGGCCTTTATGCTGGCGTTGAATTACGGTTTTACCGCCATGTTTTCCATCGCTGCGGGGATTTTTGCCATTAGCCTGGCACTGATTGCCTTCGTGCTGCCGTCAGTGGCGCGTGTCGAACAGACAGCGGATAAACCCATTACTCAGGTGAGCGGCTGGCAGGATAAAAACGTCCGTATGCTGTTTATCGCCTCCACGCTGATGTGGACCTGCAACACCATGTATATCATCGATATGCCGCTGTGGATCAGCAGCGATCTGGGTCTGCCGGATAAGCTCGCGGGGATCTTAATGGGGACGGCCGCCGGGCTGGAAATTCCGGCGATGATTCTGGCGGGATACTACGTCAAACATCTCGGGAAACGCCGGATGATGCTGATAGCCGTAGCGGCCGGAGTGCTTTTCTACCTGGGGCTGATTTTCTTCCATTCACGAGAGGCGTTGCTGGCGCTGCAGCTGTTTAATGCTGTGTTTATCGGGATCGTGGCCGGGATAGGGATGCTCTGGTTCCAGGATTTAATGCCCGGGCGGGCGGGGTCGGCGACCACACTCTTCACCAACAGTATCTCTACGGGGGTAATTCTGGCGGGGGTGATTCAGGGGGCGTTGTCGCAAAGCTATGGACATGGGTCGGTGTACTGGATGATTGCACTAACGTCGATTGTCACGCTGATGCTGACCTGGCGCGTAAAAGACGTCTGATTCTGGAAGGCGCCTTCACGAAATGAAACGATTTTCTGACAGGGTTTAAGAAGACACATAGAGTGCGTGGCGGGTGCTTGAGGCTGTTTGCCTCAGGCTTTCGCAAGAGGCAAACAGTGGAGAGTCCCACATCAAAAAACTGATGGGGAGACCAACTTCACAACCAACATTGCGAGGTTAGTCTCTTCATTGCCGAAAAGCAATAAGGAGGCTGGAATGCCAAAACGTACTCTGCTGTTAGGTTTGTTTCTGATCTGTACAACGCTGTTGATCTTCACCTGGATGGTGCGTGATTCACTGTGTGAATTGCATTTCAGACAGGAGAAAACAGAGCTGGCAGCAGTGTTGGCTTACGAAGCAAAACGTTAGCGGTATGGGCGGGGAAAGTTCCCCCGCCCCTCCAGAGTGGTTGAGCCTCAACGCACCCTTATCAATGGCCCGCATCGTGCGGGCCATTGCCTTTAGCCCATAAACGCAGGCTGTTTTTTCTCGTATGCGGAGATGGCGTCTTCATGCTGAAGCGTCAGGCCAATGCTGTCCAGACCGTTCAGCATGCAGTGGCGACGGAAGGCATCGATGCTGAAGCTGTAGGTCTTATCCCCGGCTTTCACCACTTCTGCTTCCAGATCCACTTCAAACGACATGCCCGGATTTGCCTTAACCAGCGCGAACAATTCATCCACTTGCTCGTCACTCAGCGTCACCGGCAGCAGCTGGTTGTTGAAGCTGTTGCCGTAGAAGATATCCGCGAAGCTCGGGGCGATCACCACTTTAAAGCCGTAGTCGGTCAGCGCCCATGGAGCGTGCTCACGTGAGGAGCCGCAGCCAAAGTTTTCCCGTGCCAGCAGAATGGAGGCGCCTTTATATTCCGGGAAATTCAGCACAAATTCCGGGTCAGGTACCTGACCTTTATCATCCAGAAAACGCCAGTCGTTAAACAGATGAGCACCAAATCCGGTGCGGGTGACCTTCTGCAAAAATTGCTTCGGGATGATCGCATCAGTATCGACGTTAGCGGCGTCCAGAGGGACAACCCGGCCTGTATGTTGGGTAAATTTCTCTGCCATGATTGTCTCCTTATTTCAGGCTGCGAATATCGGCGAAATGGCCGGTAACTGCCGCAGCGGCGGCCATCGCCGGGCTGACCAGGTGGGTGCGTCCACCGCGGCCCTGACGACCTTCAAAGTTACGGTTACTGGTGGAGGCACAACGTTCGCCCGGATTCAGGCGGTCATTGTTCATGGCCAGACACATGGAGCAACCAGGCAAGCGCCACTCGAAGCCTGCTTCGATAAAGATCTTATCCAGGCCTTCGGCTTCCGCCTGCGCTTTTACCGGACCAGAGCCTGGCACAACCAGCGCCTGCACGCCGGGTGCCACTTTACGGCCTTTGGCGATCTCCGCCGCAGCGCGTAAATCTTCGATACGCGAGTTGGTGCAGGAGCCAATAAAGACTTTGTCGATGGTCACATCGGTCAACGGCACACCGGGTTTGAGACCCATATACGCCAGCGCTTTTTCGGCACTGGCGCGTTCGACCGGATCGGTAAATGAGGCCGGATCGGGAATGGTGTCATTCACGGAAATGACCTGACCCGGATTGGTTCCCCAGGTCACCTGCGGGGCAATCTCCTCTGCCTGCAGGGTAACAACGGTATCAAAAACTGCGTCATCATCGGTTTTCAGGGTTTTCCAGTACGCGACGGCGTCAGCGTAATCCTGACCTTTTGGTGCGTGCAGACGCCCTTTTACATAGTTGAAGGTGGTTTCATCCGGTGCCACCAGGCCTGCTTTGGCCCCCATCTCGATGGCCATATTGCACAGAGTCATACGACCTTCCATGCTCAGCGCCTGAATAGCGTCACCGCAGAACTCAACAACGTGCCCGGTGCCGCCGGCACTGCCCGTTTTACCGATGATGGCCAGCACGATGTCTTTCGCGGTGATCCCCGGCGCGGCTTTGCCTTTCACTTCAATCTTCATGGTTTTGGCTCGGCCCTGTTTAAGGGTCTGCGTAGCCAGAACATGCTCAACTTCAGAGGTGCCAATACCGAACGCCAGTGCACCAAACGCGCCGTGCGTTGCGGTATGGGAGTCTCCGCAGACGATGGTCATGCCGGGCAGGGTGATCCCTTGCTCAGGTCCCATCACGTGAACGATACCCTGATACGGATGGTTCAGATCGTAGAGCTCGACGCCAAACTCGTTACAGTTCTTGATCAACTCCTGCATCTGGATACGCGCCATTTCGCCCGACGCATTGATATCTTTGGTCTGGGTGGAAACGTTGTGATCCATTGTCGCGAAGGTTTTACCCGGCTGACGTACCGGGCGTTTGTGCGCACGCAGACCATCAAATGCCTGTGGGGAGGTCACTTCGTGTACCAGATGCCTGTCGATATAGAGCAGCGGGGTTTCGTTTGGTGCTTCGTAGACAACGTGTGCATCAAACAATTTTTCATATAACGTCTTCGCCATGATTACACCCCTTCAGCGACATAGCGGGCAATGATGTCGCCCATTTCATCGGTACTGACTGCCGCCGTGCCGCGTGCTAAATCACCGGTACGGACGCCTTCTTCTAACGCGCGATTAATGGCGTTTTCAATTGCGGTTGCCGCATCGCCTGCATCCAGGCTGTAACGCAGCAGCAGAGCCAGGGAGAGGATCTGCGCAATCGGGTTAGCAATGTTTTTACCTGCGATATCCGGCGCGGAGCCGCCAGCAGGCTCGTACAGGCCAAAGCCTTCTTCGTTCAGGCTCGCTGATGGCAGCATGCCCATGGAGCCGGTGATCATCGCGCACTCATCCGAGAGGATATCGCCGAACAGGTTGGAGCACAGCAGCACGTCAAACTGGGACGGATCTTTAATCAGCTGCATTGTCGCGTTATCGATGTACATATGCGACAGCTCAACGTCAGGATAATGCTTAGCAACTTCGCTGACGATCTCACGCCATAAGATGGAGGACTGCAGCACATTCGCTTTATCGATAGAGGTCACTTTATGGCGGCGTTTGCGTGCAGACTCAAAAGCGATATGGGCGATACGTTCAATTTCGAAACGGTGATAGACCTCGGTGTCGAACGCTTTTTCATGCTGGCCGCTGCCTTCACGGCCTTTTGGCTGACCGAAATAGATCCCGCCAGTCAGCTCACGCACGCACAGAATGTCGAAGCCGTTAGCGGCGATATCCGCGCGCAGCGGGCAGAACTCTTCCAGACCCTGATACAGCTTTGCCGGACGCAGATTACTGAACAGCTTGAAATGTTTACGCAGCGGCAGCAACGCGCCGCGCTCTGGCTGCTCTGCGGGTGGCAGGTGTTCCCATTTCGGGCCACCCACGGAACCAAACAGGACGGCATCGGCGTTCTCGCAACCCTCTACCGTTGCTTTTGGCAGCGGCGTACCGTGATTATCGATAGCAATACCGCCCACGTCGTAGTGGCTGGTGGTAATTTTCATCGCAAAACGCGAGCGAACGGCTTCCAGTACTTTCAGCGCCTGTGCCATCACTTCCGGGCCAATACCGTCACCCGGCAACACAGCAATATGGTAATTCTTCGACATTACACGGTTTCCTTGTTGTTCTCTTTATTCTGAGCTTTGCGTTGCAACTCTTTTTCGACTTCAGCGGCGCGCCAGATATTGTTCAGGACATGCACCATCGCTTTCGCAGAGGATTCGACGATATCGGTCGCCAGACCCACGCCGTGGAAGCGACGGCCGTTATAATTGACCACGATATCCACCTGACCGAGTGCATCTTTGCCATGGCCTTTGGCCGTCAGGTCATATTTGACCAGCTCCACGTCGTATTCGGTGACGCGGTTAATCGCCTGGTAGATAGCATCGACAGGACCATTGCCGTTTGCCGCTTCCGCTTTTATCTCATCCCCGCAGGCCAGCTTGATGGATGCCGTGGCGATATCGCTGGAGCCGGACTGCACGCTGAAGTAATCCAGACGGAAATGCTCTGGCTCTTCCTGCTGCTTATTAATGAAGGCCAGTGCTTCCAGGTCATAGTCGAACACCTGACCTTTTTTGTCGGCCAGCTTCAGGAACGCGTCGTACAGCTGATCCATGTTGTAATCGCTGTCCTTGTAACCCATCTCTTCCATACGATGTTTCACTGCCGCACGGCCGGAGCGGGAGGTCAGATTCAACTGAACCTGGTTCAGACCGATTGATTCCGGGGTCATGATTTCGTAGTTTTCGCGGTTTTTCAGTACGCCATCCTGGTGGATACCGGAAGAGTGCGCGAATGCGCCGGTACCGACAATCGCCTTGTTGGCGGGGATCGGCATGTTGCAAATCTGGCTGACGGTCTGGCTGGTACGCCAGATTTCATTGTGATTGATGCGGGTGTGCACGTTCATGATGTCTTTGCGCACTTTGATCGCCATGATCACTTCTTCCAGGGAACAGTTGCCTGCGCGTTCCCCGATACCGTTCATCGCACCTTCTACCTGACGGGCACCGGCGTGAACAGCGGCGATGGCGTTGCCGACGGCCAGGCCTAAATCGTCGTGGGTATGAACTGAGATAATTGCCTTATCAATGTTTGGCACACGATCATACAAGCCAGTAATGATGTTGGAGAACTCAAACGGCATGGTGTAGCCGACGGTGTCCGGGATGTTGATGGTTTTGGCTCCGGCATTAATGGCGGCTTCTACCACGCGCGCCAGATCCTCAATTGGCGTGCGGCCAGCGTCTTCACATGAGAATTCAACATCATCCGTGTAGTTGCGCGCGCGTTTGACCATGTAGACCGCGCGCTCAATCACCTCGTCGAGGGTGCTGCGCAACTTGGTGGCAATGTGCATGGGGGAGGTGGCAATAAAAGTATGAATACGGAATGCTTCAGCCACTTTCAGTGACTCGGCGGCAACGTCGATGTCTTTCTCAACGCAACGTGCCAGACCACAGACGCGGCTGTTTTTGATGGTACGGGCGATGGTCTGTACCGATTCGAAATCACCCGGAGAAGAGACCGGGAAACCCACCTCCATCACGTCGACACCCATACGTTCGAGAGCCAGCGCAATCTGCAGCTTCTCTTTCACACTCAGGCTCGCCTGTAATGCCTGTTCACCGTCACGTAAAGTGGTATCAAAAATAATGACTTGCTGGCTCATGGGTTAGGTCCTTGTCAGTCTTAGGGCGCCTTGCTACGAGCATAAAAAAACCCGCGCAGTGGCGCGGGTTTTTAG
>Ga0308166_1000721_pt1 | contig 41095 bp, 36 predicted proteins | sample PhyCR2_2_FD_202137 | JGI IMG/M metagenome (GOLD analysis project Ga0308166, IMG submission 202137) | Phyllosphere microbial communities from UC Gill Tract Community Farm, Albany, California, United States - DLSLCC.R2 | ecosystem: Host-associated > Plants > Phyllosphere > Unclassified | place...
AATCCGGGCCGGCGCGGGCATGGCGAAATTGGTAGACGCATCAGACTTAAAATCTGCCGCCGCGAGGCGTGCCGGTTCGATTCCGGCTGCCCGCACCACATCACCCATTCATTTGGGGCCTTGCATGGTGTAGCATGCGCACAGCAAACGCTACACTCAGCAATAGAAGTGCAAGGACCCCGAATTGAACATCACGATTAACGACGAACTCCGTACTTACGTCGACCCCCTCACGCCCGCCGAACACGAAGCCCTGGAACGCAGCCTGCTCACCGAAGGATGCCGCGAGGCGCTGATCCTGTGGCAGGACGTCCTGATCGACGGCCACAACCGCTACGCCATCTGCACCCAGCATGGCATCCCTTTCCGCTACGTTCAGAACGACAAGTTCGATTCGATCGAAGACGTCAAGCTGTGGATGATCGATAACCAGCTGGCGCGCCGTAGCGTGACCGACTTCCAGCGCGGCCTGATGGCGCTGCGCAAGAAGGAGATCCTGGCCGCGCGCGTGGTCCAGAAGACCGACGACGAGCTGGAGACCGCGGCCGACCAGGCCGTGCCTTTCTCGCCGCCGTGGAACTCGCGCGAGGAAGTCGCCCGCGCCGCACGCGTCTCGGCGAACACCATCAGCCAGATCGAGCGCATCCAGAAGGCCGCCGCGCCGGAACTGGTGGAAGCGGTGCGCAGCGGGACCATCTCGATCAGCTCCGCCGCCAACGTCGCCGCGCTGCCGCGCGATGCCCAGGTGGCGGCGGTCGCCGGCGGCAAGAAGGAACTGCAGCAGGCCGCACGCCAGGTGCGCGAGCAGAAGGCCGCGGCCCGTCCCAAGAAAGAGGTCGACGCCGGCACCCCCGAAGACCAGGTCAAGGCTTTGAAAGCCCAGGTGGCCGAGCTGAAGGACCGCGTCGCCACCCTGATCAACGAGAACGAGGTGCTGAAGCAGAAGCTGGTGCTGCTCGGCGCCGAATAAAGCCGCCGCATATAACAATACAGGAGACCCCATGCCGACTTCCCGTCTGATCGCCCCGGCCGCTTTGGGACTGGCGCTGCTGGCTGCGCTGCCGCCGGCCGCGTTGGCCGCTGCACCCAAGGCCACGGCGCAAGCCGAAAGCACCTTCTCGAACGCAGAACGCGCTCGGTTGCACAAAGCGGCGCAGCGTGTGACGATCCTGCGCGACAAGTGGGGCATCCCTCACGTGTTCGGCAAGACGGATGCGGACGCGGTCTTCGGCATGGTGTACGCCCAGGCGGAAGACGACTTCAACCGGGTCGAGCTCAATTACATCAATGCGATGGGGCGCCTGGCCGAGGTCGAGGGCGACAAGGAGATCTGGCGCGACCTGCGCATGAAGCTCTACATCGATCCGGCGGACATGCAGGCCAAGTACGCGGCCAGCCCGGCGTATCTGAAGAAGCTGATGAACGGCTGGGCTGATGGCCTGAACTGGTACCTGGCCAGCCATCCGCAGGTCAAGCCGAAACTGCTGACCCGTTTCGAACCGTGGATGGCGCTGAGCTTCAGCGAAGGCAGCATCGGCGGCGACATCGAGTCGATCAACCTGAAGCAGCTCGAAGCCTTCTACGAAAAGCGCCCGGCGCCGGCGCTGGCGATGGCCGACCTGGGCAAGGGCTTCGATCCGGAGCCGAGCGGCTCGAACGGCTTCGCGATCGCACCCCGGCTCACCGCCGGCAAGCACGCGCTGTTGATGATCAACCCGCACACCTCCTTCTACTTCCGGCCCGAAGTCCACATGGTCAGCGAAGAAGGCCTGAACGCCTACGGCGCCGTGACCTGGGGCCAGTTCTTCATCTATCAGGGCTTCAACGAGCGCCTGGGCTGGATGCATACCTCGGGCGGCGGCGACGTCATCGACGAATACCTGGAAACCGTGGTCGAGCGCGGCGGCAAATTCTTCTACAAGTACGGCAGCGAAGAACGTCCGCTGCGCAGCAGGACCATCGTGCTGCCGTATAAGACGCCGGATGGCATGAAGCGCCGCAGCGTCACCGCCTGGTTCACGCACCACGGTCCGGTGATCCGGGAAGAGGGCGGCAAATGGGTGAGCGTCAAGATGATGGACGATCCGGTGCACGCGCTGGAGCAGTCGTATGGCCGCACCAAGGCGCGCGATTACGCGGCCTTCCTGAAGGTGATGGACCTGCGCACCAACTCCTCGAACAACACGGTCTACGCGGATGCGGACGGCAATATCGCCTACTTCCACGGCAACTTCGTGCCGCGCCGCGATCCGCGCTTCGACTGGACCCATCCGGTCGACGGCAGCGATCCCGCCACCGAGTGGCAGGGACTGCACGAGGTCAAGGAGACGATCACCGTCTTCAATCCGAAGAGCGGCTACATCTCGAACACCAACAACTGGCCCTGCACCGGCTTCGGCGCCAGCAGCCCGGATTGCGCGGCCTATCCGAAGTACATGTGGTCGCTGCCGCAGAACGCGCGCGGCGTGCACGCCGAACGGGTGCTGCACGATGCCCATGACCTGAGCCTGGACGGCCTGATCGGCAAGGCCTACGACCCTTACCTGACCGCCTTCGAGCCGCTGGTGCCGGCCCTCGTGAAAGATTGGGAGGCGCTGCCGCAGGGCGACGCCATGAAGGCGCGCCTGGCCGAGCAGGTGGGCTTGTTGCGCGGCTGGGACCTGCGCTGGGCCGTCGATTCGGCGCCGACCTCGCTGGCCGTGTACTGGGGCCAGGAGATGGTCAGGGATGCCGCCACGCGCGCCCGCGCCCAGGAAGTGCCGGTGGTCGACTTCATCCAGACCAGGATAGGCGCGCCGGAGCGCCTGGCGGCGCTGGCCCGTGCGTCCGACAAGCTGCAGGCCGACTTCGGCAGCTGGAAGACGCCCTGGGGCGAGATCAACCGCTTCCAGCGCCTCGGCGGCGAGGTCGACCAGCGCTACGACGACAGCAAGCCCAGCATCCCGGTCGGCTTCACCTCGGCCAACTGGGGCTCGCTGGCGTCCTTCGGCATGACGGCGAAGCAGACCACCAAGCGTATCTACGGCGACCGCGGCAACAGTTTCGTGGCCGCCGTGGAATTCGGACCGCGCCTGCGTGCGAAGAGCATCCTGGCCGGCGGCGAAAGCGGCGATCCCGCATCGAAGCACTTCAACGACCAGGCCGAAATGTACAGCCGCGGGCAGTTCAAAGACGTGCTCTTCTATAAAGAGGACATCGAGAAATATCTCGAACGCAAGTATCACCCTGGACAGTAAGGCGTTCTGCGCTAGTCGTGCGCGCACTTTTATGTATCGCAAAGTGCGCGCAAAACACCTGTTAGCACGATTGCAACACTTATGCGCCTGAGATTTACTGGCGGTCCGATCGAAGCCAACAGGAGTGCAATCGTGCGTACCAAACCATCTCTCAAAAAAATCTTCACCGCCGCGGCGCTGCTCTGCGCCGCCGCAGCCGCCCAGGCCGACATTACCGTCTACACCAGCGAGGCCGATTTCCTGGCCGCGGTGCAGGGGACCGGCGTCGACACCTATAACGACCTGAGCATCCAGCAGTACGGCGAAACCCTGAACCGCACCGCCGGCGGCTATACCTATGACGTCTACTCCGCCACCGGCCTATGGGGCGCGGGCGGCGAGGGCGGCGATTACTGGCTGTCGAACAACACGGCAATCGCGCCGATCGTGTTCACGAACTTCAGCGGCGGCGTCAGCGCCTTCGGCGGTAACTTCTTCACCTCGGACGTGCTCGGCCAGTACACCACCGGCAACCTGATCCTGACCGCCATGGACGGCACGGCGCTGACCTACGGCCTGGCCGGCGCCACCACCACCGACTTCCTCGGCTTCGTCTCGACCTCGCCGCTGTCGGCGGTCACGCTGGCCACCGACGGCGGCACCGGTTACTGGCCGACCGCCAACAACGTCGTGCTAGCCGTGCCAGAGCCCGCCACCTACGGCATGCTGCTGGCCGGGCTGGGCTTCGTCGGCGTGATGGCGCGCCGCCGCAGCTGAGCCTGGCGCAGGCTTGAAGCCGCCCGGACGCCTTTGATCGGCGCCGGGCGGTTTTCCATTGGCGGTCCGCTTGTTATAATTTTGCACCTCAACAAGTCAGGTCCGACAGGACGCAGGCGGAACGCGCAGTGGCAAAACTCTATTTCAGGTATTCGGCGATGAACGCCGGCAAATCCACCTCGCTGCTGCAGGTGGCCCACAACTACGAAGAGCAGGGCCAGAAGGTGCAGCTGTACACCGCCGCCATCGACGACCGCTACGGCGTCGGCCGGATCACCTCGCGTCTCGGGCCGCAGCGCGAAGTGGACCTGTTCGACCAGGACACCGATTTCCTGGCCAGCGCGCCCGAGGTCGCCTGCGTGCTGGTCGACGAAGCGCAGTTCCTGACCAAGGAACAGGTTGTGCAGCTGCACCGCCTGGCCCAGGTGCGCGGCGTGCCGGTGATCTGCTACGGCCTGCGCAGCGATTTCCGCGGCGATCCCTTCCCCGGCTCGGCCTACCTGCTGGCGCTGGCCGACGACATCGAGGAAATCAAGAACATCTGCACCTGCGGCAAGAAGGCGACCATGAACATCCGCGTCGACGCCGAGGGCAAGCGCATCCGCGAAGGCGAGCAGGTCAGCATCGGCGGCAACGAGAGCTACCGCCAGGCCTGCGGCCGCTGCTTCTACACGCGCTGAGGACAGAGCGGGGTGGCCGACATCCTGCTGTACCTGGTGCCTTCGCTGGCGCTGGCCTTCCTGATCTGGCTGGTGACTTCGCTGCACCCGCTGTTTTTCGTGTTCAGCGCGGCCGGCACGCTGTGCCACGAGCTGGCGCATTTTTCGGTCGGCCTGCTGCTGGGCGCGGAACCAACCGGCTTTTCCATCATTCCAAGGCGTACCGGGCGTACCTGGGAACTCGGCTCCGTCACCTTCGCCAACCTGCGCTGGTACAACGCCGCCCCGGCCGCGCTGGCGCCTTTCCTGGTGCTGCTGGTGCCGCTTGCCGTGGCCTGGTGGCGTACCCGCGGCGCATGGCACTTCGGCCCGGCCGACCTGGCGCTGACCCTGCTGCTGGCGCCGCAGTTCCTGTCGTTCTGGCCCTCGCCGGTGGACTGGCGGCTGGCCGTGCGCAGCTGGCCCTGGCTGGTCATTATCGTTGTGGCATCGATCGGCTTTTACTTCCTTAAGCTCGGCTGAAGAAGCGTGCAGGCCGACTCTACGTCGTCGCACTATCCTGTAGAATTGGTCGCACGAGAGAATCCGCCCGGAGAAACGAACAATGAAGAAGCAGATGTTGGTGGTTGCAATGACCGTGGCCATGTCGGTCATGTCGGCCCACGTCGTCACCGCGCAGCCCGAGAAGGTCCAGCTGAATGCAGCCCAGGCCAATGCGGCCAACGCGGCCCCGGCCAGCACCGGTCCGCTGAAGCCGTCCGCCGCCCAGACCCAGGCGGCGCTGTGGGCGTCGCGCGTCCTCGCGCGCTACCACTACAAGGCGATGCCGCTGGACGACGCCATGTCGGCCAAGATTTACGACAACTACTTCAAGACCCTCGACAGCGAGAAGCTCTACTTCACCCAGGCCGACGTCGACCAGTTCGCGCCGGCCCGCACCAAATTCGACGATGCCATCAACAACGAGGACCTGACGCTCCCGTTCCAGATGTACAACGTCTACCAGCAGCGCTTCAACGAGCGCATGGCCTATGCGCGCGAACTGGTCCAGAAGGGCAATTTCGACTTCACCACCAACGAAACGCTGCAGATCGACCGCGAAAAGGCGCCCTGGGCCAAGAACGAAGACGAAGCCCGCGACCTGTGGCGCAAGCGCGTGAAGAACGACTGGCTGCGCCTGAAACTGGCCGGCAAGGACGAGAAGGGCATCCGCGAGACCCTCGACAAGCGTTATGAAGGCTACCAGAACCGCCTCAAGAAGCTGAACAACGAGGACGTGTTCCAGATGTTCATGAACGCCTACGCCACCGCGATCGAGCCGCACACCAATTACCTGGGCCCGCGCTCGGCCGAGAACTTCGACATCATGATGCGCCTGTCGCTGGACGGCATCGGCGCCGTGCTGCAGTCGCGCGACGATTACACCGTGATCCGCGAAGTCGTCCCCGGCGGCCCGGCCGACAAATCCGGCAAGCTGAAGGTCGGCGACCGCATTGTCGGCGTGGCCCAGGGCAACGGTCCGTTCACCGACGTGATGGGCTGGCGCATCGACGACGTGGTGCAGCTGGTGCGCGGCGAGCGCAATTCCACCGTGCGCCTCGATGTGCTGCCCGGTGACGCCGGCCAGGACGGCAAGCACGTGACGATCCCGCTGGTGCGCCAGAAGATCAGCATGGAAGAGCAGTCGGCCAAGAAGCAGATCATCGAAGTCAAGGACAACGGCGTCAAGCGCCGCATCGGCGTGATTTCGCTGCCGACCTTCTACCAAGACTTCGACGCCCGCCGCAAGGGCGACAAGGACTACAAGAGCGCGACCCGCGACGTGCAGCGCATCCTGGGCGAACTCAAGAAAGAGAAAGTCGACAACGTGCTGATCGACCTGCGCAACAACGGCGGCGGTTCGCTGATCGAGGCGGTCGAGCTGACCGGCCTGTTCATCGACAAGGGCCCGGTGGTGCAGCAGCGTACCGCCGAAGGCCGTACCGACGTCGAGAGCGACACCCAGGCCGGCCTGGCATGGGACGGTCCGATGGGCGTGATGATCAACCGCGGCTCGGCGTCGGCTTCCGAAATCTTTGCCGCCGCGATCCAGGACTACGGCCGCGGCATCGTGATCGGCGAGCCGAGCTTCGGCAAGGGCACGGTGCAGACGCTGATCAACCTCGACCGCTTCTCGCAGAACGACAAGATGAAGTACGGCGAGCTGAAGATGACGATCGCCCAGTTCTTCCGGATCAACGGCGGCACCACCCAGCTGCGCGGCGTGACCCCGGACATCAAGCTGCCGGTGACCTCCGACAGCGAGAACTTCGGCGAGTCGTCCTACGACAACGCGCTGCCCTGGGTGCAGATCAAGCCGGCGACCTACCTGCCGTCCGGCGACCTGAAGGAACTGATCGGCCCGCTGCAGAAGCGCCATGAGGTCCGCGTCGCCAAGGACAAGGAATTCCGCGACATCGAGCAGGACATCGCCGAAGCCCTTAAGCTGCGCAAGGACAACGTGATCTCGCTGAACGAAGCGGTGCGCCGCAAGGAACGCGAGAACCAGGAAGCCAAGGCGCGCCTGCGCGAATCGCGTGTGGCCGATGCGCAGGAGCCGGGCAAGGCCGACGAGCCGGTTGCAGGTCCGGGCAGCAAGGAACAGCGCGCCAAGGCGCCGAACCCGACTGCGCCGAAGAAGAACAATGTTGCGCTGAAGGGCGCACCGCGTTCCGACGACGGTCTGCAGGGCGACGAGCGCAGCCTGGCGGCGGAAATCGCGGCCGAGAAGGCGGCGAAGAACGCGAAGGACGTGTATCTGCAGGAAGCCGCCCACATTCTGGCCGACGAGGCCGGCATGCTGAAGGCCGATACGCGGATGGCATCGCGCGCCATGCCTTACTTGTCAGGATTGAAACAAAATGGCAATTGATGCCTTGCTTGTAAGGTAACAATTTGTTACTGCTACTTGTCCGGTGGCAGGCAAAACAAAGGCTTCCTCGCGGAAGCCTTTGTTTTTACAGGCGTTCCAATTGAAAATTGTCTTTTATGCAGCTGTGATACATTAACTCAGCAATTGCACAAAAAATAATTTTCAACATCAAGCAAGGAGCGCAACATGGCAATTCGTACTCTCATCGCTACCGCCCTGATGGCTAGCGCATGCGCTGCCCATGCGGACGTGATTCCGTCTTCCAATGGAGCCGGTGTCGTCAGTGGCAGCAACAGCGAAGTCCTCGTGCAAGCCCTGTACCAGAAGGTCAGCGCCAGCGTCGGCAGCGACATGAAGGTATCCCTGAAACAAGGTATCGACGGCGTCTACGTGACGGGTCTGAGCGCCGCCAAAGCGGCCGCCCTGGCGGGCGACGGCATGTCGGTGATTGCCACTCCGAATGGCTACAAGATCGTCGACACCTCAGGCGCAAGCGTCAGCAACAACGCAACCGTCGGTGGCGGCGCCAACTCCAGCATCGGATCGGGCGCCCCGGCCGGCAACCCGACTGCCAGCCTGAGCACCCCGAGTGCCACGCCGGGCGCGACCCCGTCCGGCACCCAGAACGCCACCCCGGCCGTTGCGCCGCCGGGCCTGGATAACCTGACCGGCAACGGCAACACCGCGGTCGACACCGGCATCAACGTCGGCGTCGACGCCGGCAACGGCAATGGCAGCGGCAATGGCGCCGGTACCGGCAGCGGCCAGCAGGCGGCTGAAGTGCCGGAACCGTCGAGCATCGCGCTGATGCTGGCAGGTATGCTGGGCGTCGCCGGTCTGGGCCGTCGCCGCGCACGCTGATCCATCGGTCTTACGGCATCGAAATCCAAGCGGGCTGCGGCCCGCTTTTTTTATGTTTCAGGTACAATCTTTTGAACGGTCGTGCTTTTTTGCGCCGCACACAAAGAGGAGACGGAATGGACCTGAACTATACGAATGACGACCTGGCTTTCCGCGACCAGGTACGCGCCTTCCTGGAAGCCGAACTGCCGCAGGACCTGCAGCACAAGGTGCTCAATCACCTGCGCCTGAGCAAGGACGATTACGTCCGCTGGCACCGCATCCTGGCGCGCCAGGGCTGGGTGGCGCCGGGCTGGCCGAAGGAATACGGCGGCCCCGGCTGGACCGCGGCGCAGCGCCACATCTTCGAGGAAGAATGCGCGCGCGCCGGCACGCCGCCCATCATGCCCTTCGGCGTGAACATGGTGGCGCCGGTGATCATGGCCTTCGGTAGCCAGGCCCAGAAGGACCATTATCTCCCGCGCATCCTGTCCTGCGAAGACTGGTGGTGCCAAGGCTATTCGGAGCCGGGCGCCGGCTCGGACCTGGCCTCGCTGAAGACCACCGCGGTCAAGGACGGCGACCACTACATCGTCAACGGCCAGAAGACCTGGACCACGCTGGCCCAGCACGCGGACATGATCTTCTGCCTGGTCCGCACCGACCCAGGCGTGCGCAAGCAGGAGGGCATCTCCTTTCTGTTGATCGACATGAAAACGCCGGGCATCACGGTCCGCCCCATCATCATGCTGGACGAAGACCACGAGGTGAACGAGGTCTTCTTCGACAACGTGCGCGTTCCCGTGGCCAACCTGGTCGGCGAAGAGAACCGCGGCTGGACCTACGCGAAATACCTGCTCGGCCACGAACGCACCGGCATCGCCGCCGTCGGCCGCTCGAAGCGCGAACTGGCGCGCCTGAAGCGCATGGCCGGCCGCGAGCAGAAGAACGGCCGGCCGCTGATCGCGGACCCGCTGTTCGGCGCCAAGGTGGCGGAACTGGAGATCGAGCTGATGGCGCTCGAGACAACGGTGCTGCGGGTGCTGGCGCAAACCCACAAGGCGCCGGGCCCGGAAGCCTCGGTGCTGAAGGTGCGCGGCACCGAAATCCAGCAGCGCCTGACCGAGCTGATCGTGGAAGCGGCCGGCCCGATGGCCCTGCCTTTCGACGAAGCCTACCTCGAAGGCGAAACGGAACACAGCGCCTTCGACGACGATTTCGCCGCGCCGCTGCTGCCGCATTACTTCAATTACCGCAAGACCTCGATCTACGGCGGCTCGAACGAAATCCAGCGCAACATCATCTCCCAGATGATCCTGGGCCTGTAAGGAAGACACACCATGAACTTCGAATTCAAGGAAGAGCAGCTGCAGCTGGCCGATGCCCTCAAGCGCTGGATCGCGCGCGACTACGGTTTCGAGGCACGCCGCGCCATCGTGCAATCGTCGGCCGGGGTCTCCGAACAGGCCTGGGCGACGTTGGCGGAACTGGGCCTGACCGCGCTGCCGGTGCCGGAAGAGCAGGGCGGCTTTGCCGGCGACGCCGTCGACATGTTCGTCGTGATGCAGGAGCTGGGCCGCGGCCTGGTGGTCGAACCCTACTTCGCGACCGTGCTGGGCGCCGAGTTCGTGCGCCTGGGCGGCAGCCACGCCGCGCTGCTGGAACGGGTCGCTACCGGTGAACTGAAGCTGGCCTGCGCGCTGGGCGAGCGCCAGTCGCGCCACGACATGCGCGATATCGCAACGCGCGCCGAACAGGCCGGCGATGGCTGGCGCCTGAGCGGCGAAAAGAAAGTGGTGCTGCACGGCGCCCAGGCAGGCGTGCTGGTGGTGTCCGCGCGCAGCGCCGGCGGCCAGCGCGACGAGGACGGCATCACGCTGTTCGCGGTGCCGGCCGATGCGCCGGGCCTGCGCATCGTGGAGTACCGTATGCTCGACGGCCAGCGCGCCGCCGACGTGCACCTGGACGGCGTGCAGGTGGGCGCGGAAGCGCTGATCGGCGCGCCGGGAGACGGCTGGGCGATCCTGGAAGCGGCGCTCGACTACGGCGCCGGCCTGCTGTGCGCGGAGGCCGTCGGCGCGATGGACGCGCTGTTCGCCGCCACGCTCGACTACCTCAAGACGCGCCAGCAGTTCGGGGTCCCGATCGGCAAGTTCCAGGCCCTGCAGCACCGCATGGCCGACATGTACATCCACCTCGAACAGGCGCGCTCGATGGCGATGCTGGCGGCGGTGCGCCTGCGCGGCGACAACGCGGCCGAACGGCGCCAGGCGGTGTCCGCGGCCAAGTACCGGGTCGGCCAGGCGGCGCGCTTCGTCGGCCAGCAGGCGGTCCAGCTGCACGGCGGCATGGGCGTGACCGACGAACTGCCGGCCGCCCACTACTTCAAGCGCCTGAGCACCATCGAGCTGACCTTGGGCGATGCAGACCACCACCTGGCGCGCTTCATGGCGCAGCCGGGCTTTGCGGGAGCGGCAGCATGAGCGCCAACGCCGGTACCGAATGGTATTTCGAGGATTTCTTCCCCGGCCAGGACATCGACCTCGGCAACCGTACGGTGAGCGAAGAGGAGATCATCGAATTCGCGAGCCGCTTCGATCCGCAGCCCTTCCACGTCGACAAGGACGCCGCCGCGCAATCGATCTACGGCGGCGTGATCGCCAGCGGCTGGCATACCTGCAGCATGATGATGCGGCTGGTGGTCGACGGGCTGATGGCGAAATCCTCGAGCATGGGCTCGCCCGGCCTGGACGGCGTGCGCTGGCTGGCGCCGGTACGCGCCGGCGACACCCTGAACGTGCGCTACCAGACCACCCAGGTCAAGGCTTCGAACTCGAAGCCCGACCGCGGCGTCGTGTGGTCGAAGTGGGTGGCCATCAACCAGCACGGCGAGACGGTCTGCACGGTCGAAGGCATGGGCATGTTCATGCGTCGCCCCTGACAGAACGCCCATGGCGGCGTTGCATCGTCTCGCCGTACTAACGTACTGTCTTCGTCGATGCGCCTTGCCCTGAGCGCTCTGTCAGGGACTCTTTGGCTTAGGCGGCAGTGCTCAGTTGCCGAACGTGACGTAGCGGTTGCGACCGCCCGCCTTGGCCTGGTAGAGCAGGGCGTCCGCCACCTGCACCAGGTCGCCGGCCTGGCTGTGCTCGCCCGGCACCATCGCCGCGATGCCGATGCTGACCGTCAGGCGCTGGCTGGTGGGCGAGGCGGCGTGCGGGACGTCGATCATCTCGAGTTCGTGCATCAGGCGCCGGGCGACGCCGGTGGCGCCCTGGTCGTCGAGCTGGGGCAGCAGGATCGCGAACTCTTCGCCGCCGTAGCGCGCCACCAGGTCCTGGCTGCGGCCGGCGGCGCGGCGCATCGCGCGCGCCACCTGCACCAGCGTGGCGTCGCCGGCAGGGTGGCCGTAATGGTCGTTGTAGAGCTTGAAGTGGTCGATGTCGACCATCAGCAGCGACACCGGCAGCTGCGCACGGCCGCAGCGCCGCCATTCCATTCCCAGGCGTTCGTCAAAGGCGCGGCGGTTGGCGACGCCGGTCAGCGGGTCCAGCAGGATCAGGGCGCGCAGGGCGTCGCGCTGGCGTTTCACGGTCAACTGGGTGCGTACCCGCGCGCGCACCACGGCCGCGTTGACCGGCTTGCTGATGAAGTCGGCCGCGCCGGCGCCCAGCGCGCGGGTTTCGTCCTCGGGTGACTTGAGCGCAGTGACGAAGATGACCGGGATGCCGGCGGTCTCGGGCATCGCGAACAATTCCTTGCACACCGCGTAGCCGTCCATGCCGGGCATCACGGCGTCGAGCAGGATCAGGTCGGGGTGCTGGCTGCGGGCGATCTCGAGGGCGCGCGGGCCGTCCATGGCGAACAGCACCTCGTGCTCGTCCTGCAGGGCCGCGTGCAGGATCTGGATGTTTTCCATGGCGTCGTCGACCACGAGGATGCGGCCGCTCCCAGCCATATCGGTCCAGCTCATGCATCCCCCTTCTCGTCCAGTGACTCTGCCAACAAGGCCGTGACCAGGCGCGCAGCCGCGTCGAAGCGCAAAGTCGCCACCGCGTCCGCCAGCGGCTGCACGGCCTCCGGAGCCAGGCGCGCGAGCGCAGGGCGCAGCGACGCGAAGCGGGCCATGGCCTTCATGTTGTTATTCTCCAGCAAATCGCGCAAATGCGCCAACGCGTCACGGAGCGGCTGCTGTTCAGTTTCATTCTCGGAAACACTGGCGCCGGGCGGCGCCGTGACGGGATCGTCAGCCAGGCTGCGCGCCGTCTCCAGCACGGTGGCCATGGCGCCGTCGAGCCGCGCCAGGCGCAACGCCAGTGCGGCGTCGTCCTCGCTGCGCAGCGCCTGCTCCAGATCGAGCGCCTGGCCGGCCACGTCGGTGGCGCCGAGGTTCACCGCAACCCCGCGCAGGCGGTGAATCAACTGGCCGGCGCGGACCCGGTGGCCCGCCCCCAGCAGGGTGCGCACTTCGTCCAGCACGCCGCCCTGCGAATGCTCGAAGCGGCGGAACACGGCGGCGAACGCGGCAAAGCTGCCGCCGAAGCGCGGCAGCGTGGCCTTCAGGTCGATCCCGGGCAGCAGGCGGGGCGGCAGTGCCGGCTCGTTCTCCGCCCTATCCGGGGATGCCGCCTCGGTGCGGCCGGTGATGCGGCGCAGGGCATTCACCAGTTCGTCGACGTCGATCGGCTTCGCCAGGAAGCCGTTCATGCCGGCCTGCTGCGCGCGCCGGCGGTCTTCCTCCATCGCGTTGGCCGTCATCGCCAGGATCGGCAGCGCCGTTTGGCCCATCGCGCGGATCGCTGCCGCGGCTTCGAAGCCGTCCATCACCGGCATCTGCAGGTCCATCAGCACCGCGTCGTAGTGAGCCGCGCCATCGGCCAGCATGCTGACCGCGAGCTGGCCGTTGCCGGCGAAGTCGACGCTGGCGCCGGCATGCAGCAGCGCGTAGTTGGCCACTTCCTGGTTCAGCAGATTGTCCTCGACCACCAGCACGCGCATCCCGGCCAGGCGGCCGCTCAGCGGCGCCGCCGGGGATGCGCCGGAACGCGCCGCGGCCGGCACGCCGCCGTCCGCCAGTTCGGCCAGCGCCTCCTGCAGGGCCGCCGGCGTGAAGGGCTTGGCCAGCACCGCGTCGACCTGCAGGTCGGCGGCCAGCGCGCTGAGCCGATCGTGTTCCGGGTCGGCCGCGAGCAGGGCGCAGCGCGGCATGGCGATGCCGCGGTCGGCGCGCGCGAAGGCCAGCACCGACGCGCCGTCGAGGTCGGGCATCGCGCTGTCGATGAAGGCCAGGTCGTAGCGGCGTTGGCCGCGCAGCAGGGCCAGGGCCTCGGCGCCGCCGGCGGCGCGGTCCACCAGCCAGCCGCGCGCCTCGAGCGCACGCGCCAGCGCGGCGCGGCTGCTGGCATTGTCGTCCGCCACCAGCACGGTCCTGTTCGCGCCCGAGGCGGGCGGCGACGCGGGCAGCGCCGGAGACGGGCCGGCCTCGATGCCGAACCAGGCCGAGAAGCCGAAGCGCGCGCCTTCGCCGGCGACGCTCTCGACGCGCAGGTCGCCGCCCATCAGCCCGACCAGGCGGCGGCTGATCGCCAAGCCCAGGCCGGTGCCGCCGTACTTGCGGCTGGTCGAGCTGTCGGCCTGCGAGAAGGCTTCGAACATGCGCTGCTGCTGCTCGGGCGCGATGCCGATGCCGGTGTCGCGCACCGCGAACGCCAGTTCGACCCGGCCTTCCTCCCGACGCAGCACGTCGATCGACAGCACGACCTCGCCGCGCTCGGTGAACTTGACGGCGTTGCCGACCAGGTTGAGCAGCACCTGCTGCAGGCGCATCGGGTCGCCGGCCAGGCGGGCGGGCAGCGCCGGGTCCACCGCGAACACCGGCTCGATGCCCTTGTGCCAGGCGCCCGCCGTGCCCAGCACCGCGATGCTGGCGAGGACGTCGTCGATGCGGAACGTAGTGCGCTCCAGCGCCAGCTGCCCGGCTTCGACCTTCGAATAATCCAGCACGTCGTTCAGCATGGCCAGCAGCGCGCGCGCCGCCATCTGCATGCGCGCGACGTAGGCGCGTTCGCGGCGGTCCAGCTTCGCTTCCTCGAGCAGGCGCGCCAGGCCGATGATGGCGTTCATCGGCGTGCGGATCTCGTGGCTCATGTTGGCCAGGAACTCGCCCTTGGCGCTGCTGGCCGCTTCGGCCGCATGCAGCGCTTCTTCCAGCCGCGACTGGGTCCGTTTCAGTTCCGTGACGTCGGAATGCAGCATGTAGAAGCCGCGCACCCGGCCGTCCTCGTCGAAGTCGGGGATGTAGCTGCCCCAGGCCTGGATGACGTGGTCGCCGCGGCCATCGCTGCCCTTGCGCCGCAGCTGGCGCTCGAAGAACTGCGGCTCGCCGCGCAGCACGCCCTCGACGTAGGGCGTCACCTGGACCATCTGCGCCTCGTCCATCAGTTCGAGGGCGGTGTGGCCGATCACCTCGCTGGCGGGACGGCCCAGCCATTCGATATAGGGACGGTTGGCGAACTGGCAGCGCAGCTGGGCGTCCCAGTAGCCGACCAGCGCCGGCAGGTTGTCGGTGACGGTGCGGATCATGCGTTCGTTCTGCTCGAGGCGCTGGCTGGCGGCGCGCAGGGCGGCGTCGGTCCGGACCCGCGCCGTGATGTCGCGCACGGTGCCGTGGACGATGCCCTTGCCGCCGATGTCGACGCCGTTGAGGAGCACGTCGGCGTGGAACAGGCTGCCGTCGCGGCGCATGTGGATCCACTCGAACTGCCAGGTGCCTTCGTCGACGGCGCGCCGCATGTATTCGTGCGACAGCTGATCGGAGCGGCGCCCGTCGGGCTGGAACTCGGGCGAGACGCTGGCCGGCGCCAGCTGCAGCAGCTCGTCCACGCTGGTACAGCCGAACAGCTCGACCGCGGCCTGGTTCGCGCTGACGAAGCCGGCGCCGAGGGCGGCCAGCACGTGGGCGTCGGCCGAGCCTTCGAACAGGGCGCGGAACAGGGCTTCGTTGTCGCGGTTGCGCTCTTCCTGGGCGCGGCGCTCGGTGATGTCGAGCACCACGGCATTGATGCCGACCAGTTCGTGGTCTTCGCCGGTCACGGGGTAGTAGCTGCACATCCAGTAGCGCATCACGCCCGGTTCGGCCGGCGAATCGCCGCTGTCCTCGACTTCGATCAGCGGGCGGCCGCTGGCCAGCACGCGGCGGTAGGGTTCTTCGATCGCCACGCCGCGCTCGCCCAGCAGCTCGGGCAGGGTATGGCCCACATGCTGTTCGGCGGGGATCGCGTTCACTGCCGCCAGGTAGTCGTTGACCATCACCACGCGCAGCTCGCGGTCGAGGAAGGCCAGGCCCACCGGCGCGGTCGCGTACACGGTGGAGAGCAGTGCGTTGGAGCGCTGCAGTTCGGTGGTGCGCGCCGCCACCAGCGCTTCCAGGCGGGTGCGGTACTGCAGCAGGTCGCCCTCGACCTTGCGCAGCGCGCGCGCGACGGCCGCCGCTTCCTTGATCCGCAGTTCGGGAATCCGCAGCGGCCGCCCGCGCCCGAGATCGGCCGCCGGTTCGGTCAGCGCGCGGACGTCGCGTGCGATCGAACCACCGATGCCCCAGGCCAGCAGCAGGCTGATCGCCAGCACAAAGCCGATCCCGGCCAGGGCCGTGCCCGGCGAGCGTCCGAGCAGGTCGCGCGCCGCGAAGCGCGGAAAGCCGATGGTGACGGTCCAGCCATGCGCCGGCGTGCTGGCGTAGGCCGCGTTGACGCTGCCGTAGCCGGGGCGCTCAAGCGTGGCCTTGCCGCTCGGGCTGCGCGCCAGCGCCGCGCCCAGCTCGGGCGGAATCGGCGCGCCGATGCTGCTGACCGGCTCGCCGCTGCGCGCAACCAGGCGGCCGTGGTTGTCGTAGACCTGGGCGTCCCAGCGCTCGGGCAGTTGCTGGCCGGCCAGCAGTTCGGCCAGGCGGCGCGGACGCTGCTCGACCGACAGCGCATAGGCCACCTGGCCTTCGCGCCAGACCGGCACCGCGATCGAGATCACCCAGGGCTGGGCCGGATTACCGCGGTGCAGCCCGGAAGTGACGGCCTCGCCGCGTTCGAACACGCGCCGGATGTCGGCTTCGTTGCCGCTGGTCGTGAGCGCCGTGCCGAAGGGATGCCGGGTATCGAGCAGGTCGCGGCCGTCGGCGCCGCTGAGCACGAAGGCATAGGCCGGAAATTCGGGACGCAGCAGGCGGCGCGCCGCGGCGTGGAAGGCGGCCAGACTGCCGGATGCCAGGCCCGGGTCGCTGGCGAGGGCGCGGGCGGCGGTCTCGCCGTTGTCGAGGTCGCGGTCGACGGCCGCCGCCAGGGCCCGTGCGATCATCTGCGCATCCTGCGCCACGTGCTGGGCTTCGCGATGGTCGGCGTCGCGCGCGAAAGCAAAATAGCCGAGCAGGATCGGCAGCGCGCAGGCGAACACCAGGGTGATCAGCCGCGACCGGATGGAGGGATGAAAACGTCGTTCAAACAGCACTGCGCGCTCCGGCTACCATCGCGGTGCATGTGCGCCGCGATGGTGCATGGTACTTGAGCGCGACACTTTACGGCGCGTTCAACTGTATCTGGCCAGCTCCAGCTTGGCGATGGCGTTGCGGTGCACTTCGTCCGGTCCGTCGGCCAGGCGCAGCGTGCGGTTGCCCGCCCACTGGTAGGCCAGCGGGAAATCGTCCGAGACCCCGGCCGCGCCGTGCGCCTGGATCGCCCAGTCCAGCACCTGCTGGGCCACGGTCGGCGCCAGCACCTTGATCATCGCGATCTCGGACTGCGCCTGCTTGTTGCCGACGGTGTCCATCAGCCAGGCCGTTTTGAGGGTCAGCAGGCGCGCGGTATCGATGCGGATGCGGGCTTCCGCGATGCGCTCGCGCCAGACACCCTGTTCCGAAATCTTGCGGCCGAAAGCGACGCGGCTGTCGAGACGCCGGCACATCAGCTCCAGCGCGCGTTCCGCCACGCCGATCGCGCGCATGCAGTGGTGGATGCGGCCCGGTCCGAGCCGGCCCTGGGCAATCTCGAAGCCGCGGCCTTCGCCGAGCAGGATGTTCGAGGCCGGCACACGCACGTTCTCGAACAGGATCTCGCAGTGGCCGTGCGGGGCGTCGTCGTAGCCGAACACGGGCAGGGGGCGCTTGATCGTGATGCCGGGCGTATCGCTGGGCACCAGGATCATCGACTGCTGCTTGTGGCGCGCGGCCTCGGGGTCGGTCTTGCCCATCACGATGAACAGCTTGCAGCGCGGGTCGCCGGCGCCGGAGATCCACCATTTGTGACCGTCAATCACAAATGCGTCGCCATCGCGCCTGATGCGGGTGGCGACGTTGGTGGCGTCGGAGGAGGCGACGTCCGGCTCGGTCATGGCGAAGGCGCTGCGGATGTCGCCTCGCAGGAGCGGCTCCAGCCACTGCTGCTTGTGCTCTTCGAGCCCGTAGCGCTCGATCGTCTCCATGTTGCCGGTATCCGGCGCCGAGCAGTTGAAGACTTCGGGCGCCCAGCCCACGCGGCCCATGATTTCGCACAGCGGCGCGTAGTCGAGGTTCGACAGGCCCTCGGGCGCGCGCGGCGAATTTTGCCCATGCGGCGGCAGGAACAGGTTCCACAGGCCCTGCTGGCGGGCGAGGGGCTTCAGGCGTTCGACCAGCTCGGTCGGGATCCAGCGGTTACCGTTCGCGCCGTTGCGGTCGACTTCTTCCTTGAAGGCCTTTTCGTTCGGGTAGATGTGCTCGTCCATGAAGGCGAGCAGCTTGGTCTGCAGTTCCTTGCAGCGGTCGGAGTAGTCGAAGTTCATCGTGTCGGCCTCTTATTGGATACCGGAGCGTTGGGCGAACTGCCATGCCATTTCCGCCATCGGGCGGGCAGCCTTGCCGTTTTCCAGGGCCTGGGCGCTCGACGCCGTGCCGTCGACGTAGCGCTTCATGATGCCCTGCATGATGCCGGCAAGGCGGAACAAGTTGTAGGCCAGGTAGAAGTTGAAATCCTCGCGCCGGATCGTGCGGCCGGTGCGGCGGCTGTAGGCGGCGATGTAGGCGTCTTCATCGGGGATGCCCAGCGCCGCGAGGTCGAGGCCGGCGATGCCGCGGAATTTGCCCGGCGGGATATGCCAGCTCAGGCAGTGGTAGGAGAAGTCGGCGGCCGGGTGGCCCAGCGTCGACAGCTCCCAGTCCAGCACCGCCAGGATGCGCGGCTCGGTCGGGTGGAAGATCATGTTGTCGAGGCGGTAGTCGCCGTGCACGATGGCGGTGTCGTCGCCGGGCGGGATGTTCTGCGGCAGCCATTCGATCAGCTTGTCCATCGCTTCGATGGTCTCGGTTTGCGAGGCCTGGTACTGCTTCGTCCAGCGCTCGATCTGGCGTGCAAAGTAGTTGCCGGGCTTGCCGTAGTCGGCCAGGCCGATGGCGGTGTAGTCGACCGTGTGCAGCTGGGCGATGACGCGATTCAGTTCGTCGTAGATGGCGGCGCGTTCTTCCCGCGTCATGCCAGGGAGCGACTGGTCCCACAGCACGCGGCCCTCGACAAATTCCATGATGAAGAAGGCGCGTCCGATCACGGCTTCGTCCAGGCACAGCGCGTACTGGCGCGCCACCGGGAAGCCGGCCTTGTGCAGGGCGTCCATCACGCGGAATTCGCGGTCGATGGCGTGGGCGGAGGGGAGCAGTTTGGCGGCAGGGCCGGGCTTGGCGCGCAACACATAATGCTTGCCGCCCGCGCTGAGTTTGAAGGTCGGATTCGACTGGCCGCCCTTGAATTGTTCCACCTCCGGGGCGCCGCCCGGGTAGTCGGCTACGTGCTGCTGCATCCAGGCGCCGAGCGCTGCGGCATCGAAGCGCTGGCGCTCGGACACGGGCTTGGTGCCCATCATCTCTTCGAACATCGTGTCTCCTCACATTCGTCGTTCCCGCGGAGGCGGGAACCCAAGTTGTTCTTATCGTTCGATAATAGCGCAAGCACGAACGAGCGTGCTTTTTTCAGCGCGACTTGCGGTACTGCTCGAACAGCAGCTCCATCGTGGTCGCGCGCGCGCCCGGCTGGAGCGGATCCGGCGGGCTGTGGTTCACGCAGCGCACCACCCAGTCGCGCTCCTCGACACCGACGTCGAGCGCATTGATGCAGCCCGGCGCCTGCGCCAGCCCGCCCAGGAACAGGCGCTGGCCGGTGAGGGCGAGCGACAGGATCGCGCAGTTGACGCCGCCGTGCAGGACCAGCAGGACCGTGTCCCAGCTAGGGTCGGCGCGCAGGCGGGCGATGGCGGGGTGGACCCGGTCCATCAGCTCGCCGACCGATTCGCCGCCCAGGAAGCGTTGCTCGGGCGGCACCAGGCCCTCGAAGGCGCCGGTAAAGGCGCGCTTCAGCTCGTCGAGCGGAATGCTCGAGAGCCGGCCGCCGCGGATTTCTTCCAGCGCGGGCCAGACCTCGGGCTGGATCGCCTGTCCGGTCACGGCCAGCACCCGCGCCGCCGTCTCGACGGTGCGCGGCAATCCGGAAACGATCACGCGGTCGAACTGCACGCCGGCAGCGGCAAAGGCATGGCCGGCGGCATCGGCCTGGGCGCGGCCGTCCGGGTTCAAGGGCACCGACTCGGGCAGATGCGGTCTACCGGCCTCATCGAAATACGTAACGCTGCCATGGCGCATCAGAAAAATCCGGCGGCGGCAAGTTGTCATGTTGTCTCCATATGCGTTGCATCAAACCGGGGTCAGACACCAAAAATTGGCAATTTCCCAAGCTTAGTTGCCAAGAATCGGTGTCTGACCCCGGTTTGATGTTTGTCATATTACATCTCGAACAGGCTTGACGTTACGTATGCACGACAGAAACTAATTCCGTACGTCAATTTCCTCAGTTTCTGTTTTACAATTGAAGGACTAGTCCTACAAAACGTTAAAGGGTGTCATGGCGAGGCCAGAAAAAGTCCGGCTCGGGGAAATCCTGGTGCAACAGAAGCTGCTTTCGGAAGAACAGCTGAATGCCGCGCTGGCCGACCAGAAGCGCACCGGGCGCAAGCTGGGCCGCGTGTTCGTCGAGAACAGCTATGTCACCGAGGAGCAGATCTCGGGCGCCCTGGCGCGCCAGATGGGCATCCCTTACATCAACCTCAAGTTCTACAACATCAACCAGGACGTGGTCCGGCTGCTGCCCGAGACCCAGGCGCGGCGCTTCCGCGCGCTGGTGCTGGAAGACCGCTCCGAGACCGTGCTGGTCGGCGTGTCCGACCCGACCGACCTGTTCGCCTACGACGAGATCGCGCGCCTGCTGAAGAAGGGCGTCGAGCTGGCGGTCGTCAACGAGACCGAGGTACTGCAGGCGATCGACCGCATCTACCGCCGCACCGGCGAGATCACCGGCCTGGCGCGCGAGCTGGAACAGGACCTGGGCGATACGACCTCGGTCGACTTCGGCGCGCTGGCCTCCAACTCCGGCCTCGAAGAAGCGCCGGTCGTGAAGCTGCTGCAGTCGGTGTTCGACGATGCCGCCCAGGTGCGCGCGTCCGACATCCACATCGAGCCGCAGGACGGACGCCTGCAGATCCGCTTCCGCATCGACGGCGTGCTGCACCTGCAGACCGAAGCCGACATCAAGATCGCGACCCCGCTGGCGCTGCGCCTGAAGCTGATGGCCGACCTCGACATCTCGGAAAAGCGCCTGCCGCAGGACGGCCGCTTCGCCGTCAAGGTCAAGAACCAGCGCATCGACGTGCGTATCTCGACCATGCCGACCCAGTACGGCGAGTCGGTGGTCATGCGTCTGCTGAACCAGGTCGGCATGAACCTGCGCCTGGACGCGATCGGCATGCATCCGCGCCTGGTCGAGCGCTTCCGCGCGATCGTCCAGCGCCCCAACGGCCTGGTGCTGGTGACCGGGCCGACCGGTTCCGGCAAGACCACCACCCTGTATAGCGCACTCGCCGAGCTGAATTCGGTCGAGAAGAAGCTGATCACGGTCGAAGACCCGGTCGAATACCGCCTGCCGGGCATCAACCAGGTCCAGGTCAACGACAAGATCGAACTGAATTTCGCGCGCGTGCTGCGTTCCGCGCTGCGCCAGGACCCGGACATCGTGCTGGTCGGCGAGATGCGCGACCAGGAGACCGCCCAGATCGGCCTGCGCGCTGCAATGACCGGCCACCTGGTGCTGTCGACCCTGCACACCAACGATGCGGCATCGACGCCGCTGCGCCTGATGGACATGGGCGTGCCGCGCTACATGGTCGGCGGCTCGCTGCAGGCCGTGCTGGCCCAGCGCCTGGTGCGCGTGATCTGCGAAAGCTGCACCCAGCCGCATGCGGTGCCGGCGCCGGAACGCGCCTGGCTGCGCGCCGAACTGGGCGACCGCGCCGAGAGCGTGCCGCTGTTCCACGGCCGCGGATGCTCGCACTGCAACGGCACCGGCTACCGCGGCCGTACCGGCGTCTACGAGCTGCTGGAGATGACCCGCGCCGTGCACGAAGCGATCAACCACCCGGACCCGGCCCACTTCCTGAAGGCGGCCCATGCCGAGATGCGCGGTGAGACCCTGCGCCGCAGCGCGGTGCGTCTGGCCGTACAGGGCAAGACCACGATTGCCGAGGCAATGCGCGTCTCCAACCAGCTCGAGGATTGAACGTGCCGTTCTTCGCATACAAAGGCCGCAACGGCAGCGGCGAACTGGTGGCCGGGGTGCTCGAAGGCGTCGACCCGGGCGCCATCGCCGACCAGCTGTTCGGCAGCGGCGTGACCCCGCTCGACATCAGCCCGACCACGCGCAAGGCGACATCCGGCGCGGCCGCCAGCGGCAGCAAGGAAAGCCTGCGCGAGCGCCTTTTCAAGAAGAAGGTGACCTCGCTCGACGTCCAGCTGTTCAGCCGCCAGATCTACACGCTGCTCAAATCCGGCGTGCCGATCATGCGCGGCCTGGCCGGTTTGCAGGAGTCGGCCGTTAACAAGAGCTTCGGCGCCGTCATCCGCGACCTGCGCGAATCGCTCGACGCGGGTCGCGAACTCTCCAGCGCGATGCGCCGCCACACCGAAGTCTTCACCCCGTTCTACCTGGCGATGGTGCGCGTCGGCGAGATGACCGGCCGCCTGGAAGAAGTCTTCCTGCGCCTGTTCGACCACCTCGAATTCGACCGCGACATGCGCGAGCGTGTGAAGACGGCGCTGCGCTACCCGACCTTCGTGATCGTCGCGATGGTGGCGGCGATGGTCGTCGTGAACGTGTTCGTGATTCCGCAATTCGAAAAGGTCTTCAACAGCTTCCATGCCGAGCTGCCGCTGATGACGCGGATCCTGATCGGATTCTCGCGCTTCACGGTGGACTGGTGGCCGGCCTTCGCGGTGGGCGCCGTCGGCGCCTTCTTCGGTTTCCGCGCCTGGACCCGCAGCCCGGCCGGCCGCCTGGCCTGGGACCGTTACAAGCTGCGCCTGCCGATCGCCGGCAAGATCATCCACAAGGCGACGATGGCCCGTTTCGCGCGCAGCTTCGCGCTGTCGATCCGCAGCGGCGTGCCGATCGTGCAGGCGCTGACGGTGGTGTCGCAGACCGCGGACAACGCCTACCTGGCCATGCGCATCGAGCAGATGCGCGACGGCGTCGAGCGCGGCGAGAGCATCCTGCGCACCGCCACCAACGCCCAGGTATTCACGCCCATCGTGCTGCAGATGATCGCCGTGGGCGAGGAATCCGGCTCGCTGGACGACCTGATGGACGAGATCGCGATGATGTACGAGCGCGAGGTGGACTACGAACTGAAGACCCTGTCGAGCCAGATCGAACCGATCCTGATCACTTTCCTCGGCGCGCTGGTGCTGGTGCTGGCGCTGGGCATCTTCCTGCCGATCTGGGACCTGGGCAAGGCTGCCCTGCACAATAAATGAGTACGGCCATGGTCAACAAAAAGCAGCGCGGTTTTACGCTCCTGGAATTCGCCCTGGTGGTGCTGGTCTCCAGCATCGTCAGCGCGGTGGTGCTGAACCGCTTCGAGTACTACCGCGAGCAGGCGGAGATCACCGCGGCGCGCCAGGTCGTGGCGGCCTTGCGCACGTCGCTGCAGGTGAGGGCGGCCGAACTGGCGTCCAAAGGCCGCGAGCAGGACCTGCAGCAGCTGGCCGCCGACAACCCGATCAAGCTGCTGTCCTGGAAGCCGGCGAACTATCTGGGCGAGTACTACGCGCCGGCGCCCAAGCAGATCGGCCAATCGGGGTGGGTGTTTGACCCGCGCGACAAAACTCTGGTTTATTTGCCCAAGAACACCGAAAGTTTTACTTTCAGTGCATCAAAGTTGCTGAAATTCAAGGTAGAATTTGCTCACAGCAATCGTAAGAGCCTGGCCCTGAATCAAGTCAGCGGATAGGCGGTCGTTAATACCACAAGCGGCATCCCGCACCACTTCACTTTATTCGGAGAATCTGATGAACAAGAATTTCAAAGTCCAGGCACAGGGCGGTTTCACCCTGATCGAACTGATCGTCGTGATCGTTATCCTGGGTATCCTGGCCGCGACCGCGCTGCCGAAGTTTGCCAACCTGAGCGGCGACGCGCGCTTCGCCAGCATCAACGCAGCCAAGGGTGCGATGACCTCCGCCGCCGCGATCGCCCACGGCCGTGCGCTGGTGTCGCCGACCGACGTCTCGGCAACCGGCACGATGAGCCTGGAAGGCGTGTCGATCGACGTCACCACGAACGGCTATCCGAAGGCAACCACCGGCGGCATCGCCAAGGCCGCCAGCATCGACGCAGCGGATTATGCATCGTACACCACCACTGCTACGACCACCCCGACGGTGCCGGCCAACGGCATCGTGTTCGTCCCGAAGAGCATCGACGGCACCGCAGCCGCCAAGAAGTGCTACATCAGCTACGCGATCGATCCGACCAAGACCGACGCACCGGTCGTCGCCATCACCGGTAACGCAGCAGACTGCCAGTAATCGACCAAATACCCGATGGATTTCATGTCTAGGCATCAGCCGTCGGGTGTCCGTCATTCCCGCATTACCTGCCGGTCAGGCGGCTTCACGATGGTCGAGCTGATCATCGTGATCTCCTTGATCGGCATCCTCGGCGCCATCGGCGCCGCACGTTTTTTCAACCGCACCGGTTTCGACGCCGCCGCCTTCGCGGAGCAGGGCACAGCCATGCTGCGCTACGCCCAGAAGCTGGCGATCGCCCAGAACCGTCCCGTCTACGTGCAGGCCAGCACCCAGGGCATCGGCCTGTGCTACAGCGCCGCCAATCCCTGCGCCGCGAACGACCGCGTCGACGCGCCCTCCGGCAGCAACAGCGGCAGCACCGGCACGCGCGCCTTCTGCGGCGGCGCTGCGTACGCGCCGGCCTGGGACTGCGAAGGCGTGCCGGCGGGCGTCAGCATGAGCCTGAGTTCCGGTACGGCGGCCAGTTTCTACTTCAACGGCCTGGGCCGTCCCTACCTCGCCGCCGACACCGGCGACAGCACCTTCACTGGCCTGAGCCTGACCATCAAGGGCGACAAGTTCAACCGCACCGTCTCGGTGGCGCAGGAAACCGGCCATGTATTCTGATCGCCCCTCCGTGCGCCAGCGCGGCGTGACGATGATCGAACTCATTCTGTTCATCGTGATCGTCGGGATCGCCGTCGGCGGCATCATCACGGTCATGAACCTCACCACTCGCGGCAGCGTCGATCCGGTGCGCCGCAAGCAGGCGCTGATCATCGCCGAAGGCCTGCTGGAAGAAGTCGAGCAGGCCAGGTTCTCGTACTGCGATCCGACCGACCCGGTGGCCGACGATATCGACAACACCACTTCCGCCGCCGCCTGCACGACAGCTCCGGAACGTTGGGGACAGCAGGGCGCCGAGCCCACGGGGTCCGGGCGCCCTTACGACAACGTCAACGACTACGTGACGGCGCCAGATACCTGGAGCTATGCTTTCAACAACGGCGCCGGCGTGCTGGTCGATGCGAACGGCGCGCCGCTCAACGTGACGGGCTATAGGGCGCGCTTGAAGATCACACCGGTGCTTCTCAACGGGATCGGCAACGAGCTGGCCAGCCCGCCGAACGCCGCCAACACCGCCGACACCAACGTGCTGCGCATTACCGTCGAAGTCAGCTATGACGGCGAAAGCGTGACGCTGGACGGCTACCGCCTGCGCTACGCGCCCAACCATCTATGACGAAGCGGCTTCCCTTGCGCCCGCGCCGCAGCGGCGGCTTCACGCTGGTCGAGGCGGTCATGACGATCGCCATCATCGGCATCATCGGCGCGATCGTGGCCGTGTTCATCCGCGCGCCCATCCTCGGCTACCGCGACACGGTCGACCGCGCCGAACTCACCGACCAGGCCGACCTGGCGCTGCGCCGCATGGCGCGCGACATCCGCCTGGCGCTGCCGAACAGCGTGCGCGTGACGAGTTCGACCGGCGCCAGCCCCGGCGACTTCCTCGAGCTGCTGCTGACCCGTTCCGGCGCGCGCTACCTGACGCCCGACGATGGCGTCGACACCGGCAAGACTCTCAGCTTCGACGATCCGAACAAGCGCGACTTCCTGGCGCTGGCGCCGCCGCGGACCTTCGACGGCGTGCGCGTCGGCGATTATGTGGTCGTGTACAACCTCGGTCCCGGCATCGCGCCGGCCGATGCCTACAGCCTGAATGCAGCCACCGGCACCGGCGGCAACATCGCCCGCATCGCCGGCCTGAACCCAGCCGAGACGGCGGGCACGAAGACGGTGATCGACACCGACCTCGGCGCGCCGGTGCGCACCGTGACCCTGGCCGGCAATCCCTTCGCACAGCAGGCAGTGGGGATGGCCTCGCCCCAGCAGCGCTTCCAGGTGATCTCGGGCGCGGTCAGCTTCTACTGCGCGAAGAACACCGATGGCCGGCTGGCGCTGTTCCGCGCCTGGGATTATCCGATCACGCTCAACCAGACGGTGCCGACCGGCGGCAAGCGCGCGCTGGTGGCCACTGGCCTGAGCACCTGCGACAACATCTTCGACTACACCTCCGCGGCGGCCCAGCGCACGGGGCTGGTGCGCATCGCGCTGTCGCTGACCGGGCGCACCGAGGCTCCGGCCACCATCCGCCTGGTGCACCAGGTCCACGTGGACAACACCCCATGAACCGCATTCTCCGTCTTTCGCGCCAGGCCGGCGTCGGCATCGTCACGGCGATCTTCCTGCTGGTCGTGCTGGCCGGGCTGGGCGTCGCCATGGTCGGCATCTTTACCTCGCAGCAGGCCAGTTCCAATCTGGACCTGATGGGCGCCCAGGCCTACCAGGCCGCGCGCGCCGGCCTCGAATGGGGCATCTTCCAGACCCGCGCCGGCGGCAAGTGCGCGGTCACGCCGACCTCGCCCAACCCCTTCACTTACGCGGAAAAGTTCGCGATGCCGGCCGGGACCTCGCTGTCCGCCTTCACCGTGTACGTGAACTGCACTGCGCAGGGGAGTGCGGCCCTGGTCCGCTACGTCATCACCGCCGAAGCCTGCAACATGCCGGACGCCTCGGCCACCGCCACTTCCTGCCCGGCCCTGAACAAGCCCGAATCCGTGCGCCGCAAGCTGGAGGCCGAACTATGATGCGCGCCATCCTTGCCCGTGTGCCGGGCTTTTTGTTTGGCCTCGTGTTGCTGGTCGCAGGCCTGCCGGCGCGCGCCGACACCCCGGTCTCGCTGCTCATGAGCTTCCGCGGCAACGTCAACTTCACCGGTACCGAAGAAGTTCTGCGCACCAAGAACAACAACGATCCCTGCAGCCTGGTGCAGTACGGCACCGTCATTTATGCCAAGCTGTCCGGCATCCCGAGCGGCGCCACCATCCTCAGCGCGCAACTGTATTGGGCCGGTTCCGGCAATACGCCGGACTACGCGGTCAACTTCGACGGCAACAATGTGACCGCGCCGACCAAGAGCACCACCACGGTCAACCGCCAGTACACGTCCCGGGTGCCTGCCAACAACACCTATTACAACTATTTCAGCGGGGCCGCCGACGTCACCAGCATCGTCAAGAAGAAGGGTAACGGCACCTACAGCTTCAGCGGCCTGAAAGTCGAGAACGGCAACCCCTGGTGCGCGGTGCAGGGCGTGGTCGGCGGCTTCGCGCTGGTGGTGGTGTATTCGCACCCGAACGAGCCGTTCCGGATGCTGAACCTGTATGAAGGCTTCCAGGACTTCCAGAACACCAGCCTGAAGATCGACCTCGGCGACTTCAAGGTGCCGGATCCGCTGCCGTCCAACGTCACCGGACGCATCGGCCACATCACCTGGGAGGGCGACCAGACCCTGTCGCAGGGCGGCGAAGACCTGCTGTTCAACGGCTACGAAATGACGGACAAGTACCCGAACTCGTCGACCTGGTTCAACCCGCCGGGCAACCAGTTCAACTCGGCCAGCAACGTGACCGGCGACGCCACCTCCTACGGCATCGACTTCGACATCTACACCTTGAAGTCGCCGGTGATCCAGCCGGGGCAGCGCACCGCCACCACCACCTACCGCTCCGGCCAGGATATGGTGATTCTGAGCGCCGAAATCGTCGCCATGCCCTATGTGGCGAACGCCGACCTGTCGCTGGCCATGGTGCGCAACGGCGACCTGACGGCGGGCACCCAGACCAGCTACACGCTGACCGTGACCAACGGCGGCATCGACGACGAGATGGGGCCGGTCACCGTGGTCGATACGCTGCCGGCCGGCCTGAAGCTGGACTCGGCCAGCGGCACCGGCTGGAGCTGCAGCAACGTCAAGAGCAGTACCCAGACCGTGGTCACCTGTACCCAGAACGGGCCGGTCAAGGCGGGCGCCAAGATGACGCCGATCGTCATCAAGGTCACGCCCAGCGCGGCCGGCAATTACACGAATTCGGCGACGGTGTCCGGCAAGACCGGCGACGACAACACCACCAACAACACGGCAAAGAACACCGCGACCGCCGCCAGCGCAACGGCGACGGCGTCCCTGGTGTTGACCCGGGAAGCGTGCAAGGTGGGTGACCCGATCGTCAGTGCGGACGACGAGGTGGGCTGCCATGTCTTCACCGGCCCGGTCACGGCGGCCAGCACCACCCGCGTCATCTACATCACGTCCTTCTCGATCAACGCGAGCGGCGACCAGGTGGCGAGCAGCCTGAGCACCGCCGACTATCCGCTGGCGGTCGACTTCAAGTTCACCTGCGCGCCGAGCGCCAACATGCCCATCACCTACGGCAAGACGGCCTTCGCCTGCAACAGCACCAGTTGGGCGACCGTGAATGCCAAGCTGAAGGCAGGCGCAGCCTCCGCCGTGGTCAGCGACGACAGTCCGTTGTCCTTCTTCTATGCGGACGTCGGGCGCCTGACGATCACCATGCGTTACGGGACCGCGGTCAGCCCGGCCCTGGGTTTCGTCTCGCGCCCGTCCTACATCGGCTTCGATTCGATCGAACGCGTGTCGGACGGCTACCAGGACCAGCAGGGGACCATCAGCGGCAGCTGGGCCAAGCCGGACATCGGCTTTGCCAGATCCGGCGAACAGTTCGCGATGCGCATCTGCGCGCGCATGGTGAACGGCAATTGTGCGCCCAGTTTCGGACAGGAGCCCGAGGCCGCGGATTTCGAGTTCAAGCTGGACATGTTCGGCGTCAACCTGAACGGCACGCCCAAGCTGCCGATCGTGACCGGCACCCAAAGCGAGGACGTGGAAAAGATCGTCAACGAGGCCTGGCAGCTCGACCAGGATTTCGTGCGCGGCGCCGGCGCCTTTGCCAACTTGTACATTGCCAAGGCGAGGTGGTTCGAGGCCGGCATGCTGGGCATCACGCCCCGGCTGACGAACTACCTGGACACGGGCCAGGTCGGCACCGCCGGCGGCGGCGGCAGCGCCGTCAGCCGCATGAGCAACGGCACCCGCGTGGTCGGCCGTTTCTATCCCGACCATTTCGAGACCACGGCGACGCCCAAGCTCGACTGCCTGCCGCCAATGAACTGCCCGGCCGCGCCCGGCGTCGAGGTGGAAGGCGCCGTGTATTCGACCCAGCCCTTCGAGTTCAGTATCCAGGCATTCGGACTGCCGAAGAATGGCGAGCCGACCTTGCTGAAGCTGTACCAGAACCAGATCATCGATACCGCCAAGCCGCGTCCGCTGACGCTGACGGCATCGAAGGCGCCGAACCTGGACCAGGTGCCGGACACCGGGATCTTCCCGACGCCGACCGGCCCGCAGCTGAAGGCGCCGGCGGGCGTCAACGACTATCCGGACCAGAAGGGCGTGGTGTCCTGGACCGTGGGCCCGCTCTACGACCCGGCCAAGCGCACCGCCGCCAACTGGGGCGCGCCGACCCCGATCTACCTGCGCGCCGCCATGAAGGAGTTCAGGGGCGCCGCCAACACCGCCGGCTACACGGAAGACATCGTCAGCTCGCAGACGCCGGCCGCCGCGGCCGCAGGCACCCGCTACGAAGACGGCGTGATGGTGATCGCCGGACGCCTCTACGTGGCGAACGTGTTCGGTTCCGACCTGCTGCGCCTGCCGATCCCGCTGGCGGCCCAGTACTGGAGCGGCAACGCCTGGCTGCCGAGCTTCAAGGACGACAACTCGGTGGCTTCTGGCGTCAAGCCGGTCAGCTGCCTGCGGACCTTCGCCCAGAACAACGTGTCGGGCGCCTGCAGGAGCGGCCTGGTAAATATCGTCGGTACGGTCCCGGTGCCGCTGAAGGGCGGGAAGGGCGTGCTGACGGTGCAGGCGCCGCCGCGCGGCATGGGCGGCAGCGTCGACTTCACCGTCGACAGCACTGACGCCCCCTGGCTGCCCAGCACCCAGGCCAGAGCGACCTTCGGCCTCTACAGGAGCCCGCTGATCTATCTGCGTGAGGTGTATTGACAACGCGGGCCGGTCAAAATGTGGTGGAAACCGGAAATATTTTTCCTGAGTGAAAAATTGGTATCGGTTTTTAACGCAAGTTGAATATAATCAAGGGTCTAGCGATTTTTGCCGAAACTAACGAAATCCCACGACCTGCCGCATGCGTTTTTTAAGGAAAGCACAACAGACAGAAGCCTGGCTCGCGATGGTGCTGCAGCGTGACGGCATTGCCGCCGCCAGCGTCCGCCGTCCGCCCGTGGGCAAGCCCGCGGTGACTCTCGCGTCTTTCTTTGCCGGCGCCGCCAGCATCGACAGCCTGGAGAAGGCGGCCAGGGAACTGCACAGCGCCAGCTACCGCTGCACCACCGTACTGGCCGGCGGCGACTACCAGTTCATGAGCGTCGAAGCGCCGAACGTGCCGCGCGCCGAACTCAAGGCCGCGATGCGCTGGCGTCTGAAGGATATCCTCGATTTCCCCGTCGACGACGCCACCTACGACGTGCTCGACATCCCGCTCGATCCGAACGCCGCCGTGCGCCCCCAGCAAAGCATTTTCGCGGTCGCTTCGCGCAACAGCGTGATCCAGGCGCGCCAGAAGCTCTTCACCCAGGCCAAGATCCGCCTGCGCACCATCGACATTCCCGAAATGGCCCAGCGTAACGTCTCGGCCCTGCTCGAGCCGGAAGGCCGCGGCCTGGCCATGCTGTCCTTCGGCGAGGACGGCGGCCTGCTCACGGTGTCCTGGCGCGGCGAGCTCTATCTGTCGCGCCGCATCGACGTGACCCTGGCCCAGCTGCTCGACGCCGACCAGGAACGCCGCCACGGCAGCTTCGACAAGATCACCCTGGAGCTGCAGCGCTCGCTCGACAATTTCGAGCGCCAGTTCTCCTTCATCAGCGTGGCCAAGCTGGTGCTGGCGCCGAGCGGCGCCGAGGGCCTGCAGGACTACCTGGCCGGCAATCTGTACACCCGCGTCGAGACCCTCGACCTGGCCCATGTGCTGGACCTGGAAGGCATCCCGGAACTCGAAGGCGCGGCGCGCCAGCAGCGCTTCTTCCTCGCCATCGGCGCGGCGCTGCGCGTGGAGGAGGGGACGGCATGAGCCAGCAGATCAACCTTTTCAATCCGGACTTCCTGCAGAAGAAAAAGCTGTTCACCGCCGCCGCGATGGCGACCGCGCTGGGCGTGCTAACCCTTGGCCTGCTGGGCGTCGGCGTTGCCGCCAAAGTGCACGTGGCCAGCCTGCAGGAGCAGGCCGACAGCGGCGCCGCGCAGCTCGAGCGTACCCAGAAGCGCCTGGCCAGCGTCAGCGCCGAATTCGTGCCGCGCAAGGAAGACCCGCGCCTGGCCGAGGAGCTGTCCCTGGCCCAGGGCGAGCTGGCGGACCTGAAGGACATCGCCGGCACCATCGAACGCGGCGAGCTTGGCGATACCCAGGGCTATGCGGAGTACTTCCGCGCGCTGGCGCGCCAGAGCACGGAAGGCCTGTGGCTGACCGGCGTGAGCATCGCCGGCGCCGGCCACGATATCGGCGTGCGTGGCCGCGCCATGGATCCGGCGATGGTGCCGGGCTTCCTCGGCCGCCTGCGCAATGAGCGCGTGATGCAGGGTAAGCCGGTCGGCAGCCTGCAGATCGGCGAAGCCGCCGCGCTGAAGGTCGTCAAGGACGGCAAGGAAAGCAGCGCGCCGGCGCCCTATGTCGAATTCAGCCTGCAATCGGCCGGGCCGGCAAAGCAGGGGGACAAACCATGAAGCAGCAATGGCTGACCTTCGCGGCGCGCATCGACGCCCTGAGCCAGCGCGAGCGCATCATGAGCTTCGTCGCGACCGCTGCGGCACTGGCCTTCGTCGGCTACGTCGGCCTGATCGCGCCGCTGCTGAAGAAGCAGGAAATGCTGCGCAGTCAGGTGCTGCAGCAGCAGAACAACATCGCCGGCATCAACGAACAGATCGGCGACAAGCTGCGCGAAGCCGCGGCCGATCCGGACGCGCCGGTGCGTGCGCGCCTGGCCGCAGTGCGCGACGAGTCCGGCCGCCTGACCGAGAGCCTGCGTGCGATGCAGCAGGGGCTGGTGGCGCCGGAGCGCATGGCGCCGCTGCTGGAATCCATCCTGCGCGCCAACGGCCGCCTGAAGATGGTGTCGGTGCGCACGCTGCCGGTCGAGCCGCTGAGCGGCATCGGCGGCAAGAAGGATGCCCTCGACCCGACCCCGGTCAGCGATATCAAGACCAAGGCCAAGCGCGAGCTGCTGTTCCGCCATGGCGTCGAAGTGACCGTGCGCGGCAGCTATCTCGACATGGTCGACTACATGAACGCGCTGGAAAAGATGCCGACCCAGCTGTTCTGGGGCAAGGCCCAGCTCGAGGTCGAGGAATACCCGAGCGTGCGCCTGACCCTGACCCTGTACACCCTGAGCCTGGACGACAAATGGATGAAGCTGTGAACTCGACCCGCGCCGCGGCCTTCGTCCTGCTGTTCGCCGCCATCGCAAGCGCCGCGCAGGCCGAGGTGCTGCAAGACCCGACCCGCCCGCCCGCTGCCGCCATCGCCGGCATCGCCGCACCGGCGGCGGCCAGCGCCGGCCCGCGCCTGCAGAGCATCCTGGTCGCGCGCGAAGCGGGCGGCCGCCACCTGGCCGTGATCGACGGCGAGACCGTGCGCCTGGGCGAGCAGTTCCATGGCGCGCGCGTCACCCGCATCGGCGACAACGAAGTCGAACTGGTGCGCGGCGCCGAACGCCAGGTGCTGCGCCTGTACGCCAACGAAGCCCCCGGCATGACGCTAGTGCGTGCGCGTACGGCGGCGCAGGCGCCCGCGCGGCGCTGAGAGCCCGAGAAGAGGACCAAGACATGCGACACATTTTTCCGATGACGGCCATGACGGCGATGGCGGCGGCAGTCCTGCTGGCAGGCTGCGCGACCGCGCCGAACACCGGCACCTACAACCAGATCAGGACCGACGTCGCCGGCGCGGCGGCCAGCCGCGCCCAGAATGCCCCGGCCGTCGACGATGCCGTCGCCAACGCGCTGCTGCCGCCGGCGGCCAGCCTGGCCACGCAGCTGCCGAAGGCGCGCCCGGCGCTGGAAGAGCGCTTCAACGTCTCCTTCAACAACGTGCCGGCGCAGCAGTTCTTCCGCTCGATCGTGTCCGGCACCCGCTACAACATCCTGGTGCATCCGGACGTCAGCGGCTCCATCACCGCCAACCTGAAGGACGTGACGCTGCAGGAGACCCTGGACGCGGTGCGCGAGATGTACGGCTACGACTACAAGATCGAGGGCACGCGCATCTCGATCAAGCCGCTGACCATGCAGACCAAGATGTTCCGCGTGAACTACCTGGTCGGCAACCGCCGCGGCGTCTCGAACCTGCGCGTGTCCTCGACCTCGGTGTCGAACGCCGTCAACAACCAGAACGGCCAGAACGGCAGCCAGGGCAGCCAGGGCACGGGCCAGAACAACCAGAACCAGAACAACCCCAACGGCCAGAACCAGTCCCAGGTCGAGAGCACCGACGTCAGCACGACCTCGAGCACCGACTTCTGGGGCGACCTCAAGACCTCGATCGAAGCCATCGTCGGCTCGAAAGAGGCGGGGCGCAGCGTGGTGGTCAGCCCGCAGTCGGGCGTGATCGTGATCCGCGCCATGCCGGACGAGCTGCGTAACGTCGACGCCTATTTGAAGGCGACCCAGCTGGCGGTCGACCGCCAGGTGATCCTGGAAGCGAAGATCCTCGAGGTCGAGCTGAACGACAGTTACCAGAGCGGCGTGAACTGGGCCTCCTTCGCCTCGATCAAGAGCGGCCATGACAACCGCGTGTCCGGCGGCGTGATCGGGCCGGGTTCGACGCTGATGCCGCTGCCCTTCAACGGCGGCCAGCCGGGCGTCATCAGCGACCCGCGCAGCGGGCTGTCGGCCAGCACCGGCTTCTCGCTGTCGGGCGCCGCGGCGGCGGCCGGCTCGATGTTCGGCCTGGCGGTCCAGACCAGCAATTTCGCGGCCCTGATCTCCTTCCTCGAGACCCAGGGCACGGTGCACGTCCTGTCCAGCCCGCGCGTGGCCGCGGTGAACAACCAGAAGGCCGTGCTGAAGATCGGCACCGACGAATTCTTCGTCACCGGCGTCACCACCAACACCCAGTCGACCGCGGCCGGCACCACCACCACGCCGAGCGTGACCCTGCAGGCCTTCTTCTCGGGCGTGGTGCTGGACGTGACCCCGCAGATCGACGAGAAGGGCAACATCCTGCTGCACGTGCACCCGTCGGTGAGCCAGGTCTCGACCGTGAACAAGGCGGTGAGCCTGGGCTCGGCCGGCAGCCTGAATCTGCCGCTGGCGGCATCGGCGACCTCGGAGCTGGACAGCATCGTGCGCGGCTCGAACGGCCAGGTGGTGGCGATCGGCGGCTTGATGCGCCAGTCCTCGACCGCGGACAATTCGCAGGTGCCGGGCGCCGGCCGCGTGCCGGTGCTGGGCAACCTGTTCGGCGCGAAGAGCCGCGTCAACCAGAAGCGCGAGCTGGTGGTGCTGATCAAGCCGACCATCGTCGAAGGCGGCGCCAACTGGAACGACGATCTGCTGGACGCCGGCCGCCGCATCGAGCAGCTGTCGCCGCGAGGGATGCAGTAATGTACGCGGCCCACTTCGGCCTGCGCGAGGCGCCGTTCGGCATCACGCCCGACACCAGCTACTTCTTCGGCAGCCCGCGTTCGCAGGAAGCGCTGAATACCCTGCTGGTGGCGGCGCGCAACGGCGAGGGCTTCATCAAGATCACCGGCGAAGTCGGCACCGGCAAGACCCTCTTGTGCCGCAAGTTCATGGCCACGCTGGGCGAGGGCTTCGTCACCGCCTACATCCCGAATCCCTTCCTGGAAGCGCGCACGCTGATGCTGGCGCTGGCCGACGAACTCGAGATCGTGCTCGACAAGGACGTCGACCAGCACCGCCTGCTGAAGGCGATCATGGAGCGCCTGTTGGCATTAGCCGGGCAGGGCAAGCGGGTGCTGCTGTGCCTCGACGAAGCGCAGGCGATCCCGCTCGAGAGCCTGGAGGCGCTGCGCCTGCTGACCAACCTGGAAACAGAGAAGCGCAAGCTGCTGCAGATCGTGCTGTTCGGGCAGCCGGAACTGAACCGCAAGCTGGAGCTGGAGTCGATCCGCCAGCTGGCCCAGCGCATCACCTTCCACTATCACCTCGGTCCGCTGAGCCGCGACGACCTCGATTTCTATGTCGCCCACCGTCTGCGCGTGGCCGGCTTCGCGGGCGCGCGCCTATTCTCGGGCGGCGCCATCGCCCGGCTTTACAAGGCCAGCGGCGGCGTGCCGCGCCTGGTAAACATCCTGGCCCACAAGGCGCTGATGCTGTGCTACGGCGAGGGCGGCCATTCGGTCTCGCGCGCGCACGTGGACGCCGCCGCGCGCGATACGCTGGCGACCAGCGGCAAGCCTCGCCGTATCTTGCCCTGGGCCGCGCTCGGTGCGCTGCTGGCCGGCGCCGCGGCCAGTGTGGGTTGGGTGATTTCAAGATGAAGAGTCTGCCATGAGCCTGATTAACAAGATGCTCCAGGACCTGGACGCGCGCGGCACCCCCGGCGCGGACGCCTTCCCGTCCCAGATCCGCCCGGTGGCGCGCGAACGCGCTGCGCTGGCCGACCGTGTCGATGCGCGCACCCTTGCGCTGGCCGTCGGCGGCACTGCCGCTGCCTGCGCCGTCGCCGCGGCGGCGTGGTTCGGCTGGGGCCATTACAAGCAGACGCATGGCGCTGCGGTGGTGGTGGCGTCGCCCGCTGCAGTCAAGCTTGAAGCGCCGGTGAAGCCGGCGCAGGGCATGAGCAGCACCATCAGCATGGGCCCGGCGGATGCCGCGCCATTGCAGCCGCTGCCTCTGCCTGCAGCGGCTGCCGAGGCGCCTGCAACCGTGCCCGCACCCGCACCCGTGCAGCTGACGGACCATTTCGATGCGCCGCCCGCGAAGCCGGCACGCGCGCCGTCCCCGGCAGCTGCAGCCGCACCGGCGCCGAAGAGCGTCGCCGGCTACGAGCCGGACAGCGAAGAAGCGCGCGCCGCGCGCCAGGCCATCATGGCCGAACTGCAGTCGCGCATGGCGTCCACCCGCATGCCTGCCGCGGCGCCGATCGGCGAGACGAAGCACGAGACCCGGCGCGAAGCCAAGCGCCGCAAGCTCGCGGAAGCACGTGCGCTGAAGGAAGCCCGCAACGCAAAGGCCGCCGGCACGGCAGACACTCCCGCTCTCGGCAACAGCGTCAAGGACAAACGGACCGTCCAGGGCCGCCAGGAATCGGGCAGCCAGCGCGCCGAAGGCGAGTACCGCCACGCGCTGAACGCGCTGCAGGATGGCCGCATGACCGAAGCCGTCGCCGCGCTGGAGCAGGCCCTGAAGCTCGACCCGGCCCACGACGCGGCGCGCCAGACCCTGGTCGGTTTGCTGATCGAAGCGAAGCGCAGCGACGAAGCGATGCGCCACCTGCAGACGGCTCTGGCGCTGGATGCGCGCCAGCCGGCGCTGGCGATGCTGCTGGCCCGCCTGCAGATCGAGGCAGGCGGCAACGGCATCGACACGCTCACCCGTACCTTGCCCTACGCCGGCAACAACGCGGACTACCACGCCTTCCTGGCCGGCGCCCTGCAGCGCGCACAGCGCCACGGCGAGGCGGCCGAGCAGTACCAGGCCGCGCTGCGCACGGCGCCGGGCAACGGTGTATGGTGGATGGGTCTGGGGATGACGCTGCAGGCCGAGAAGCGCAACGGCGAGGCGCTGGAAGCTTTCCAGCGTGCGCGCGCGAGCGGCACGCTGTCGGCGGAGCTGCAGGCCTTCGTCGAGCGACGCCTGCAGCAGCTCAGCCGTTAAGAAGATCGAGTACGGTCAGATGCCGCAACGATCGCGGCAATCCATATGGTCCATCCGGCATTCCAGCGGATCCACCCCCGCAGCCTGGCAGGCCTGATAGGTCGTGAAGCACTGCTGCTCGCAGGTGGGGTCGTCGCCCGGGAAAGCCAGCGCGGAGCCGGCCGCGGCGCCCATACCGATCGCGAACAACAGGGTTGCCAACTTCTTGTTCATATCGTCTCCAGTAAGAATCGAAAAAGGCGAAAGTTTCTTTTTTTACTCAACAGCAACAGAAACTTCGCACTCCTGGAGACCCGAGTCAAGCACTACGCACCCCGCATGAAGCGCTGTGCGGCGCGTCCATCTTGCCGGTCAGACGCCGGCCAGGCGCTCCAGCGCCAGCTGCAAGGTCGCGTCCTGCTTGGCGAAGCAGAAGCGCACGATCCCTGACTCCTTGCCGCGGCTGTAAAAGGCGGATACCGGTATCGCCGCCACCTTGATCTCGCGCGTCAGCCACTGCGCAAATTCCGCCTCGCTCAGATCCGAAATCCCGTCGTAGCGCACGCACTGGAAATAGGTGCCGTCAGCCGGCAGCAGCGTGAAGCGCGTCTGCGCCAGGCCGTCGCGGAACAGGTCGCGCTTGCGCTGGTAAAAGGCGGGCAGGTCGAGATAGGGCTTCGGATCGCGCATGTAGCCGGCCAGGCCGTGCTGCATCGGTGTGTTCACGGTGAACACGTTGTACTGGTGGACCTTGCGGAACTCCAACATCAAGGCAGCCGGCGCGGCCACGTAGCCGACCTTCCAGCCGGTCACGTGGTAGGTCTTGCCGAAGCTCGAGACGACGAAGGCGCGTTCCGCCAGCACCGGGTGACGGCTGACCGACTCGTGCTGCTGGCCGTCGTACACCATGTGCTCGTACACCTCGTCCGACAGGATCAGGATGTCGGTGCCTTCGACGATGCCGGCCAGCGCATCGAGGTCGCTCTTGCGCAGGATGGTGCCGGTCGGGTTGTGCGGGGTATTAATGACGATCATCCGCGTACGCGGCGAGACGGCAGCGGCAATCTCGTCCCAGGGCACGCTGTAGCCATTTTCGTCGACCCGCATCGACACCGTCACCGGCACGCCGCCGGCCAGCTGCACGGTCGGCAGGTAGCTGTCGTAGGCCGGTTCGATGATGATGACTTCGTCGCCCGGATGCACGGCGCAGAGGATGGCGGTGGTCAGGGCCTGGGTGGCGCCGGCCGTCACCGTGATCTCGGTGTTGGCGTCGTAGGCGTGGCCGTACAGGGCCTGGATCTTGGCGGCGATGGTGTCGCGCAGCAGCGGCACGCCCGTCATCGGCGGGTACTGGTTGAGGCCGGCGCGCATGGCTTCGTCGACGAGGTCGAGCAGGCGCGGGTCGCAGCCGAAATCGCGGAAGCCCTGGCCGAGGTTGACCGCACCATGCTCGGCGGCGAGGGCGGACATCAGGGTGAACACGGTGGTGCCGACGGCCGGCAGCCGCGACTTCAGAATGGGAGTAGGCATGGTGTGAAAATTATAGCGCTTCGCTCTTGACCCAGACCTCGGGCGTCATGATGCGGAACAGACCTTCGCGCAAGGTTTTCTTCGCCAGCTTCAGCAGGGCCTTGTCCTTGGTGACGAGGATGTCGGCGCCGGCGTCGCGCGCGATTTCGAGGAATTTCTGGTCGTCGCGGTCGGTGCACACCGGCAGGCGGACGGCGCGGCTATCGGGCGCTACCACGCGGATCAGTTTGTCGAAGCGGGCGGCGGCATCGGGCCGGGTGGACTCGTCGAGCGGCAGGTGAGGGTAGTGGAGCACGAACAGGTATTCGTCGCGGCAATCGGCCCGGGTCACTGCATCGACCGTGCCGGACTCGAGCACGGCCAGCAGGCTGGCCCAGCGCGGGTCGCGGAACACGAAGAGATCGAGGCAGACATTGGTGTCGATGACGATGGTTTTCTTTGGAGCAGGTATCATGTCGGCAATTCTACCGGTTGCACCCGTTTTTGACCTATGCTGATTGTTATCTCGCCCGCCAAATCGCTCGACCTCGACACTGCCCCGACCACCGATCTTCGCACCACCCCGCAATTCATCGACCGCGCTGCGGAGCTGATCCGCGTGCTGAAAGACTATTCGCCCGCGCAGGTGGGTGCGCTGATGAGCATCTCCGACCCGCTGGCCGTGCTGAACGTGACCCGCTACGCCGACTGGCATCCGGACCACGGCGACGCCCGCCAGGCCGTGATGGCCTTCGACGGCGACGTCTACACGGGCCTGGATGCGCGCAGCCTCGATGCGCGGCAGATCGATTACCTGCAGCGTCACCTGCGCATCCTGTCCGGTCTGTACGGCGTGTTGCGCCCGCTGGACCAGATGCATCCTTACCGCCTGGAGATGGGCACGAAACTGGCCAACCCGCGCGGCAAGGATCTATATACGTTCTGGGGCGAAACGGTGACCGGCGCGCTGAACGAGACGCTGGCCGCCAACGGCGCGACGGCGCTGGTGAACCTGGCGTCCGAGGAATACTTCAAGTCCGTGAAACCCAAGCTGCTCGACGTGCCGGTGATTACCCCGGTGTTCGAGGACTGGAAGAATGGCAAGTACAAGATCATTTCCTTCTTCGCCAAGCGCGCGCGCGGCATGATGGCGCGCTATGCGGCGCAGAACGGCATTACCGATCCGCAGCAGCTGAAGGCGTTCGACGTGGATGGCTATGCCTTCGAGCCGGCTGCCTCGAAGGAGCGCGAGTGGGTGTTCCGGCGCCGCGTCGCAGCCTGAACGGCCAAAAATAAAAACGCCCGCATCGCGCGGGCGTTTCGTTTATTTCACGGCATCCTTCGGCGCCGGCTTCGGCCCCGATTTGGCCCAGAACTTCCACCACGCGGCATCGCCATCGCCCTTGCCGCCCAGGAAATGGCTGTTCGGGTAGTTCGTCTGGAACACGCGCTGGGTGTCGTCGCGCAGGTCGAACATGCCCAGCTTGTCGTAGTCGCGGATCATGATGAACAGCGCTTCCTCGCGTGCCGGCGAAGTCGGGAAGTTGGTCACGGCATCCTGCGCGCGGTTCAGCGAAGCCAGGTAGGCGCCACGGCGGTAGTAATAGTTCGCCACGTGGACTTCATACGAAGCCATCGCGTTGATCAGGTAGTTCATGCGCTGGATCGAGTCCGCCGCGTATTTGCTGTTCGGGAACTTGTCGACCAGTTCCTTGAAGGCGGCAAAGGCTTCGCGGGTCGCCTTCGGATCGCGTTCGGTCGGGTCCTGCGAATAGATGAAGCTCATGAAGCCAATCTGATCGTTGAAATTGATCAGCCCGCGCAGGTAGTACATGTAGTCGACCTGCGGATGGTTCGGGTGCAGCTTGATGAAACGCTCCACCGCAGCCAGCGCTTCGGCCTGGTCCTGCGCCTTGTAGTGGGCGTAGGCGATCTCCATCTGCGCCTGCGTGGCGTAGGTGCCGAACGGATAGTTGGTTTCCAGCTTCTGGAACAGCTTGATGGCGGCTTCGTAGTGGGCGCCATCCATTTCTTCACGCGCCTCAGCGTATAATTTCGACGCTGACACGTTCTTGCTATCGTCGGAAGCTTTCGGTAACAAACCACAAGCTGACAAACTGAGCAGGGCACACGTCACGACCAATACAGACAATTTTTTTTGCATGAGCTTTTTGCAAGAAAGTTTTTACCGAGATTCAACGAACGGCTGATTATAGCCGATGGGAACAACGTGATATTAAATGCTGCGCCGAATTCGGCGGAAATGATTTCTAACCCCGATTTGGACGACGATCTGGATGCCGAGTTCGTACCCGCGACGGGCTTGACCCTGGGCGGTGTCGATTTCTCGCCGATCAGCCTGACGCTGGACCCGTCCCACTGCGGCCAGCGCCTCGACAAGGTCGTCGCCGGCCTGGTGCCGCAATTCTCGCGCAGCCGCCTGCAGCAATGGTTCGACGAAGGCCACATCCTGGTCGACGGCAAGCCGGCCAAGGGCAAGGCCACCGCCTACGGCGACGAGACCATCCA
>Ga0308166_1000723_pt1 | contig 40955 bp, 59 predicted proteins | sample PhyCR2_2_FD_202137 | JGI IMG/M metagenome (GOLD analysis project Ga0308166, IMG submission 202137) | Phyllosphere microbial communities from UC Gill Tract Community Farm, Albany, California, United States - DLSLCC.R2 | ecosystem: Host-associated > Plants > Phyllosphere > Unclassified | place...
TTGCGGAAAGGCTTTGCGATTGCGGAAAAGCGTAAGGCAGAGCCAAATTGCTAAACGCCGCACCAGTGCTATAATCCGGGCCGGCGCGGGCATGGCGAAATTGGTAGACGCATCAGACTTAAAATCTAAAAGCAAGTCGTTAAAAATCAACGGCTTGACCTCAAAATTCGTTCCGCAAAAGAGGCATTTAAGCCGCCACGACCGCCCTATGAAAATGGATGACCTCGGGGCGTTTTGCGGAAAGCCTTTTGCGCTATCTCGTCAGTCTACTTGCGGACATGCGTCACCATGTCGGCATGACCACCGACCGCAATAATTCCGACCTCGCCATCGCCGTCGACCTGGCCCTGCTGCTGGCCGAGTCCAAGGGCGCCCAGCGCGCTGCCGCCTTCCTTACTGCGCGCGGCGCCGGGTTCGCGCTTACTTGCCGGGTTCTGGCTGATCCGGCGCGGCGGCGGGCGGCACAACCACCTCTCCGTCCACCACCTGCACCACCAGCTGATCGCCCTGCGGGGTGAGCAGGTGGATGTCCATCACTTCGCGTTCACGGCACGGCAGGCTTCGAAGCGTTCGACGACGCGGGCGTATCGCTGCACAAGTCGTTGATGGTCTGCGACGAGGCTGAGAAGATCCGCAGAAACGTCGGGCACCATTGCAGGTCCTTCTCCGTCAGCTGCAGGTCCGCCGGCAGCGGGTCGATCACCGGGCGCGGCGCCGGCAGGTACGGGGCTGGCTGCGGGGCAGCGCAGGCGGTCAGTGCCAGCGCGCACGCGGCGCTGAGCATCGTCGAGGTTCTCGGCATATTCCTGTTCCTTTTTGAAGGCGTCGGCGTCTTTGTCGTGCAGCTGGGCGCGCAGGTCCGACTCGGTTTCGTGGTTGCGCTCGGCCTCGGCCTGGCGCAGTAGTTCGCCGGCTGCGACTGCGGCATCATGGCCGGCCTGGTAGCGCTCGGCGCCGTAGTGCTCCAAGGCGAACCAGCCGCCGGCGGCCATGGCGGCCAGCACCAGGGTAGCGACCAGCAGTCGCTCGAGCGCACTCATTTCGCCCCCGGCGTCAGTTGGTCGTAGAACTGCAGATTGCGCACGCGGATCGTTGCCTGTAGCTTCTTGGCGTATTCCGGATCGGTGGCGTAGCCGGCCTTCTGCAGCGCGGTCGCCCAGCCCATTCCGGTCGTCTCCTTGAAGCATTCCCGGTATCGCGGGTTCGCCAGCAGGAATCGGCCGTGGTCGACCATGCTCTCGACGTAGCTGTCGTACTTCCGGAACTTGTCCGTCAGGTGCACGTTGCGTCCGTCCAGGTGCTCGGTCGTAGCGAAGCTGACGGTCGGGCCGGTCCAGCTCTTGTCAGCCTTGATGCCGAACAGGTTGTTGCCGAGCGCGCGGGCGCCCCAGCCGGATTCCAGTGCGGCCTGGGCCAGGGTGATAGAGGCAGGAATCCCGGTTCGGCGCATGCACTCCTGCGCCGCGCCAGCGAGCATGCCGATGAAAGCGGAGGGCGGCATCAGACCATCTCCTTCACGTCCTTGATGATCTCGGTCAGGTCGGCGTCCTTGCGCTTTTCGATGTAATGGAAGAGGGCGCGCACCAGCAGCCAGCCAGGCAGGCCGCACGTGAACATTACGCCGCCCATGCCCATCAGGCCGATCACGTCGCCGGCCCATTTCTCGATGCCGAAGTACTTGATCGCGGCCGCGCCACCGCCCAGCGAAGCAGCGATCGTGCTGGCCAGCGATACGCGAAATTCTTTGTCGTCTTTCGGCTTCGTCATCGTCATCACGATGTACGACGCGACGCCGGCGCCGATGCCGGCAGCGCCCGCCAGGCCGCCTAGCGCCTTCCAGGCAACGACGCCGCCGGCGCCGGTAGTAATGGGTTCGCTCATGTTTTGGACTTTCATGTTGTTATTACTGGTGGTTGGGAAGGATTAGCGGCCAATGGCCAGCCAGCTCGCGCCGATGTTGATGCCGGCGCCGGTGTTTTCGTTCTCGAAGCGCAGCGTCATGTGGTCCAGCTCGCCACCGAAGGCATAGCGGAAGACCTCGCCGCCGGCGCCGTCCGGGCTGTACGGCGTCGCAACGATCGATTCGATCTGCGTGAACGGCTTCGGGAAGTTGACGATTTCCTCGCGTACGGCGCCGGCCGCCACCGGCATAAGCTCGGTGCTGCCCCACTGCATGAGGCGCCCGCCTGGCATGTACGAATACTTCTGCGTCAGGTCGGCGCCGCTCTTCGCCGTGTCGGTGACGGTGCCGTAGATGCGGCTGCCGATGTTGTTGACCTGGCAGTTCGGGCCCGAAACCTTGAACTCGTAGCCGGCCGTCTGCGCGGTGCCTATCAGGTTGACCACCGTGTCCGGGCACTTCACCTGCATTTCGCGGAAGTAGCCGCCGATGATGTTCACGGTCTGCGCATCCGAGCCGATCCCAGGGTCGTAGTCGAAGACAATCGGGTTGTCGATGTTGCAGCTCTCGAACGTCACCGGGCCGGTGCGTGCCTCGTCGTAGCGGACGCGGTAGAAGAAGCGCGCGCCAACGACGTCACCTTGCTCCGACTGGCAGTTGACCACCAGCAGGGGGCCGATCGGCCCGTTCACCTTGATGAAGTCCTTGCACGAGTAGCCGGTGACCGTGTCCAGCTTGATGAAGCCGGCGCGCTTGAGCTCGATGCCGGTGGTGCACGCCGAGACGATGCCGCTACGGACCACCAGCGAATCGACGTTGGTCGACTCTGTGTAGATGCCGGTGTTGCAGTTCTCGATGACGAACTGGCCACCAATTTCGATGTCGGAAACCCGGTTTTGGTCCGCATCGAAGCTGCCCAGGTAGAAGCCTTTGTCGCAGAAGCGCACCCGGAAGTTGTCGAAGGACATGAGGTCGGAGCCGCCCGGCTGGATCGAGTCCAGGCGCACGCCGTAGGCCTTCGAAATCGTGTCGGTCGCGTTGCCGATCAGCGTGAAGTTGTGAATCCGCACCGACTTGTTGTTATAGCCGGAGAACATGGGCTTGGCCGCGTTCGGGTCCGACCAGATGAACTCGGCGCCGCCCAGGTCGATGTCGAAGAAGCGGTGCTCGTCGCCCAGGAGGGAGAAATCGATCGTGTCGCTGATCAGGAACTTGCCGCCGGAGCAGTAGAGGTTGCCGCGCTGCCGGGTAGCCAGGTGGCTGACCGCGGCGCGGATGCCTGCAGTGCAGTCGGCCACGGTGGTATCCACCCCATCATTGATGAAGTCCATGATGTTGAGGTCGCCGCGCAGTTTGCGCTGAATGCTCTGCAGGGTGGCGCCGGCGCCGGACTGCAGGAAGTTCACTAGCGACGAGCCTGCCGCCGCAGCCAGCGCCGTCAGCTTGGCGAACGACGACAGAGACGGCTCCAGCGACTCCGGCGTCGCCGCGCCGCTGATGTTGTCGATCGGCCAGCCGGGCAGGGTCGTGCCCTGCGCCGTCTTCAGCACGAGCTTGTAGGTTTTGGCTGGGTCCAGCCAGATCGAGCAGGAGCCGAGCGCATCCAGAGGAATCGGGTTCTGGTTCTTGATCGTCAGGGCCTGGTCCTGGTAGGTGGTCACCGGGGTGGTGGTGCCGGCCAGGTAGGTGTAGAGCTTGCCGCCGGCCAGCGGCTTGCCGAGCTGGTCGAAAAACTGGTTTCGGGGGATGGTCGCGATGACACCGGTCATAGGTGGCCTTCTGTGGTGGGCATAAAAAAAGCCCACCGGGTCAGGGTGGGCTACAATACTTTCTCGACAATACAAACAGGCACGAAGCCCGGAGACACATGAGCTATACGGATTACTTGCTCTGGAAGGCTATCGCCATGCTGGTGATCGTCTTCGTGTGGAAGTTCATCGAAGGCATGCTCAACGGTCGTGCGAACTTGCGGGAGCTGCGCGAAGTACAGGCTGCGCGAAAAACGGATTCTCAAGGAACCGTTCCAGGGCGGATCGACCGCTCGTAGCCTGCTGGCGTGCCAGTAGCGCCGCCGTATTCGGGTCGAGCACCGCGTCGGCCAGCAGCTTCTGGATCTTCGGGTCCGCAACGCCGCCATACAGCAGGTTCAGCGGCTTGCCGAGCGCGGTACCGGCAAAAGCACTGTCAGCCAGCGAACGGCCGAGAAGGGACTGCAGAATGTTCTGCGAGGCCAGTCGCTGTGCAGAGGCTGAACCTGGGCCGTTGCCCGCAGCCGCAACCGCTGCTGTTCGGTCGGCCTCGTCGGCCACTGCGCGCAGCTTTGCCATCTGGTCTGGATCGAGGATGTTGTCCAGTGATCCGCCCAGGCCCTTTCTACCCGTTGCCTGCTCGATCAGCCGCGGCTCGTCGCGCAGAAGGCCGAGCAGGGCGTTCGCCTGCATGCGCGGGTTGCCGGACAAGTCGCTCAGGTTCGAGGTAGCCTTGCGGGCGATGTGTTCGCCAATATCCATGGCGTTGAGCGGCTTGGACAGCGAAGCGTAGCCGGATCGGGCGGCTTGGAATTCTGGGATTGCCCGCTCCATCTCGGCAACGATCGCATCGCGTGTCGCTTTGACCGCACTTGCCTCCGCGCCGGCGATACCGCTTGTCGGATCCTTTAGCAGGGCGTCCATGCCCATCTTCAGATCCTGTAGCGTCTGTCCGGTCACGTTGTCCGTGCCCAGGTCGAAGGTGCGGCCCTGCTCGCCGGCGATGTTCTGCGCTCGAGCAAGCGCCTTTTGGGCAGACGGCCGCTGGAGTAAGGCGGCCAGCTCGGGCGAAATCGCGACCTGCTGCGAGGTTGCTGCCTGGTATAGGGGTGCCGTTGCAGCCTCACGGGCCGCTACTGCTGCGCCGCGGGACGCACTGTCGCCGGCCAGAGATTGCAGCGTGTTGACGCGCGCGGCATTGTTCGCTGCCAGGCGGCCGCCGATCATGTTCTCGATCTGCGGGTCGACCGAGCGCAGCGCATCCTGCAGGCGGGCGATACCAGCGTCGCTCGTCGCCTCAGCCACGGTCGGCAGTGCGCCGGTGACGGAAGGGCCGCCAGACGCCGCAGCGATCTTGCTGGGGTCGTCAGCGAACCTGTTCAGCGTGCGTCCGACAATCGCAGCGCGGCCGGCCTCGGTGAACGGCTGGATCAGCGACATCAGGGCATTGCCGCCATAGCTCGCAAGCTTTCCGGCGCCGGCGAGCCCAGGGGGCAGGGCGGCGCTGATTGCAGCACCGCGCGCCACGTGCTCAGGGTCGACCAGCGCAGCAGATGCGCCGCCGGTGATCGCACCGCCGGCCGAGCGGATGCCCATCTGGGCCAGCTTTCCGCCAACGGTGGTCGCCGCCGGCATGCCAGTAACGAATCCGCTCGACGCGATCGAGTTGACCAGCGGCGCCGCGCGGCTGGCCACGATGGGAACCTTCGACAGGCCTTGAGCCAGCGCGCCGCCGACAGGCAGCGTTACCGCGATATTGCCGCCGACCCGGCCCAGGCTGAACGCGGTTGAATCCTTGTTCGCCTCGGTGATCGCGTCGAAGTCGGCGTTCTTCGTACGGATGAACTGCTGTGCAGCCTCCGGCAGCGGCAGGTGCGATGCAGCATTCAGCACGGTGCGCCCGATGTCGGCCACGCCCAGAGCGGCACCGGCGCCGAGGCGGCCAAGCATGCTGTCCGGGCTGTTCGGTGCGGCCGTCTTGAACTTCAGCGGGCCGGGCCGCTCTGGGGCGGCGTCGGCCGGCAGCGCCTGGATGTAGGCGGCCAGTTTGCGCGCGCCCTCGGCGTCGCCGGCTGCGTCAGCGTTGCGCAGGGCTGTGTACAGCTCGTCGCGGGTGGGCATTACTTACCTCCGTGTTTTTTCAGCAGGGCCGCGATGTCGTCGGGGACACCGCCGGCTGCCGCTTTCGGCGCTGCAGTAGCTGCGGCCGGCTGATAGTTCGAGCCGGCGTTACGCTGCAGGCCTTCCACAGCCAGCTTCCGGTTTGCAGCCTTCTGCTGGCGAACTGCCGCGCTGTCGCCAGGCTGCGGAAAGTACTGCTTGCGAGCGTTGTCGAACTCGCCGGCGCCAATGGCCGCACCGGATTCTTGGCGCAGCACAGCGTTGATGAAGTCGCGCTGCGCTTGCTCGGCCTTCTGGTCCGAATCGCTGAGCGCAAACTTGTTGGTCGCAGCGCCCAGGGCACCGCCGACCAGCCACGTGTTCTCGACCGTGTTCTTCGAATTGATCGCGGCCGGGCTGTACTGGCCTTCCAGGCCGGTGATGATTTGGTTCGCCGCTGCTGCGCGGTCGCCGAACGCGGCCGACTTGCCCTGGAACTCGGTCATGGCCTTGTCGCGCGTCAGCGGCTTTCCATCCGGACCGGTAACCGCCGTGGCAGTGCCGGTGCGGGGGTCGACGAGAACGCCGCGGGCAGCGTCATACTGGCCCTTGGGCGCCGTTGCCTCGCGCTTCTCGCGCGCCTGCGCCACGCCGAGCTGGCCGCGCGCTACACCAAGCTGGCCCTGCGATACGGCCAGTTGGCCAGCCGCCGTCTGCTCGGTTGCGCGGTTGTGAGCGGCAGTTTCGTTCGAATCCACTGCATCTTTAGCCGACATGATTCCCTGAAGCATTCCGAGCTTCCACTTCTTGAAGTCAGGTTGACTTTGGAGTGTGGCACGTACAGCGGCGGCGGCTTCTGGAGCAAGGTCGCCTGCTTGCTCGTGCAGCGCGATGCTCGCCAGAGCCTGCTCGGGAGACGTAAAGGCAGCGATGTCGGTGATAGCCTTCATCCGGCGGTCTTCTCGCTGATCGTAGGCAATCTTGTCGGTCTCGCCCTTTAGCTTGCCTGTTTGTGCGTCGAGATGCTCACGCGTCGCCTTGGAGTTCGCCAATTCCTGCTGCTGCCTTGTATAAGCCAGCGCCTGCTTCGTATGGCCAGCGCGTGCCAGATCGGCGGCGATCTGGTCAGGAGTGCCGCCGGCAGCAATGGCCGCGCCCAGGGCGTCTTCGCCGGCGCGGTTACGCTGGTAGTCGGCTAGTTCGTTCTGGCGGATCAGCAGCCCGAGGCGGTTTTGCGTCTGCTGCATCACCTCATTGTTGTAGTCCTCGACCGACTTCGGCGGGCGGAGCAGGTTACCGTAGATCGAAGTGTCAACTGCCATACATTCCTCCACCGTAGATACTGGCGCCCTTGTTGAGTAGGCCTGCCAAGATATTGCCCTGGGCCAGATAGCCTGAAGCGCGAGCATTGCCGGCGCCGGTGATGTTTTCCGTTGCGGTATTGGCGTAACGGGCAAGGCTGTTGCTTGCACCGGCCGCATAGTTCTGGCCAGCTCCGCCAAGCGCGGTCGAAGCTACCTGCGACTTATCAGCCAGAGATAGCAGCGGGTTGATCTTGTTCGCGCGATTCGTTTGGAAACGGTCGAATGCAGCCTGGTATTCCTGCGAACCCTGACCCTGACCAAAGCGAGCAGCGTCCTTCAGCGCCGCGCCAGATAACAGCCCGCCGCGCGCAGCAGCGCTTCGTTCCATGGCTTGCTGGCCTTGGTCAAGGCGGTACTGGTAGCCGGGGTCTGCCTGGAAGTCGGCTGCATTGAAGTCGTGCGTCAACGAGCCGTTTCCTTCGCCGCCGGCCGACAGCCCCAGCAGCTGCATCAGGCGATTCCGCGATGTGTTGCCCGCATCGATAGACGGCTGCAAGAGTTCGACGTTCTTGTTGAACATCTTCTCCTGTAGCGCGAGCTGTTGGTCGCTGGTGTCCTTGGCCAGGGCGTTTGCGTCCTTGGCGGACTGCTGCTGCGCTTTCGATGCCTTGTTGGCCGAATACGCGGTAATCCCGGCGCCGAGCACCGCCGCGCCTGCTGCAAACCATGTCATGGCAATACCTCTTGCGGTTGAATTTTGGGTCTATTGAGGGCGTCGTACATCGAGAGCTCGTCAGGTTCGACAAGCTCCGTTTCGGCATCCTCGACGGTAGTAGCGTCCAACACGTGGAACGTCATGCACAGCGCGTCGGTTTCGGCCAGAACCGCGCGTTTCGTGCCCGGCTTGGACATGAAGAGCTTCGGGCCGGTAACGCGCTCGACACCATCGTCGCTCGTGATCACCACGGTGCCGCTGACGATCAGGTAAAAGTGCTCTTTCTTGTGCACCTTGCCCACCACCAGCACGCCAGCTTCACGCCACACCTCGCGGCAGTACATGCCAGCATGGAAGTAGTGCTTCGTCGGCGGCTCGTATTGCGGCAGCTTGGCCAGCTCTGCCTGCAGGCGCTCCACCTTCTGCCGCATCGTCTGCGCCGGCGCCAGCATGCCGCTATAGGTGACCGCGATCATGGATTCGTCTCGTACGCGGAAGCCACGAGATCGAGGGCACCGGCCGCGTCGCCGAAGGCCGCCAGCACGCCGCCGGCTTCGATGGTCTGGCCCAGGGCGCCGTGCACTACACGGGTTTCGCCGGCAGCGACGCCCAGGCCGAACGCGACGTTGCGTGCCACACCGCCCGGCGGCTTTATCGTGACCGTCACGGTTCGCGCGGCGCCGCTCTTGTTCGTGACCGAGCAGGCCGAAATGGTGGTCTTGGTGTTCGTCGGTGCCGTGTACAGGTCCGACGTGCCCGCGCCGAGTTCAGCGCAGGCGATTTGTTTCGGGAGTCGTTGCATTTATGTCACCGATGTAATGATGCCGTTGGAGATGACGACGGTTTTGCCGGTCAGGCTGCCGCTGTAGTTCGCGCCGGACGGGAATTCGGGGAATTCGATCGCGACGTTTTCCGCTGCTGTGATGCGGCCTTGCTGGTCGACCGTGAACTTCGCCACGTGGGTGCCGTCGCCGTAGGTGCCGGGCGTAACCGGTGTGTCCTTCAGCGAGAAGCGATAGTTGGTCAGGGCCAGCGCCGTGCCGGCCGAATAGTCCAGCGGCTGCTGCGTGATATCGGCAGGCTGGCCGCCACCGGGCGCCGGCTGCAGGACCATTTCGGCCAGATGCTCGGCGGGCTGCTGTTGGAACACGTCCGGCATTCCCGCTGGAGCGGGAATCTCGGCGCTTGCGAAGACGTCGGCGCCCATGTCGCCGAATGCGTCACCCACGCGCGACACGAGAATGTCGAGCATGCGCAGGAACTCCGGCGTTGGCGTGCCGTCCGGGTTGGCGATCCGGATTCGCGGCGGGAAGCGGGTCAGGATGCTCATGACGCCCCCGGTTCGCCGTCGACCACCGCGCCCAGCACCGCGAACTTGACCGGATCCGTCATGGTGATCTCCCACACGCGGTTGCGGCCGGAGCCCAGCCGGTTGAACTTCGCCCGGGCACCATACTGGCCGGCGGCGCCGACCGTGGACGTGCGCTCCGGGCTCCAGGTGTGACCGCCGTCGTTCGAGTAGCGCAGCATCAGCAGCGGCGCGGCGCCCTGGCCGTCGTCGACGCCAACGCCAGTTTCCATGTCGATCTGCAGGCCGCTGTAGAACATCCGCTGCTGCAGCGCTTCGCTGGTCGTGGTGCGGCGCAGGCGCAGGATCGGCGCGCCGTCGTCGGTGTTCGCGTCCAGGTCCAGCGCGCAGACGACGCCCAGTTCGAAGTCGCCGACCAGGTGCTCGCCGTTCGCGTACACGTGGCAGCTCGGGCGCCAGCGGGTCAACTGGCCGGTGTTCGGGTTGCGCCAGGCGCGCTCGTGCCAGAGCTGGGTAGCCGCGTCGTAGCACCAGGTCGCGCGGGCGGCGGGGAAGGTCAGCACATAGAAAATGTGGCCTTCCTGCTGGTAGGTGAACGCAAAGGCGTCGTCGATGCGCGGGTAGCTGCCGATTGCGGACTCGATCGCGTGCGTCGAGATCCGAAGCGGCGTGTAACCGTCCGCGCGCCATACGATGCCGGCGCCCTTGTCGTCGGCGCCCAGCCAGAACACGGTGTTGTCGGCTTTCGCCACCGTACCGGCCGCGGCGCATCCGTGCTCGATGAACACATTGCCGCTGCGCTGGAAGGGGAAATCGGCGTTGCCGGTGTTCGCCCACACCTCGGCGGTCTGCTCGCCGAACAGCCAGAGTTCGCGGTGGTCGCTGATGATGCCGACGGTGTTGTCCGGCGAGCCCTCGGCCGAAGCGAAGTCCAGGCCGTTCCACTTCCTGCCGTCGTTCGGTACCTCGTTCATGTAGAACTTTCCGGTACCGTCCCCGGTGACCAGGAACCAGCCGTCCTGGTACGCTGCGCGCGTCACGCCGCGGGGGAAGGCGTCGTCGGTGATGACCGCCAGCTTGGAGTTCGCCACGTCGATGATCCAGCCTTCCTCGCCGTCCACCAGCAGGATCTGGCCGCCGTTCGACGCCATGTCCACCGCGCCGCCGTAGGTGCTGATCTGGCCCAGGGCCAGGTGCTGGTAAGCGCTGTCGACGCGGTAGACGACGTTGCCGGCCACCCACCAGGTGTACGCGCCTGCCGGGATGCCGCCGCGCACCGGCCCGGTCGGGAAGGTCAGCTTGCGCACCGTGCCCGGCGTGCCGTACAGCGCGGCCGGCGCGCGCGGGCTGGCATTGTCCAGCTCGACGTAGCAGTTCAGCGTGCGCTGGGCGTCGGCGTTCAGCGAGCGCGCCTGGTAGGACGGGCCGACGAAGGGTAGTTTCGTGCGCATCAATCTCTCACTTCGAAGCTGATCGGTGCCGACTCGATCGAATGCTCGAGCGCGGCCGCGCGTTTGGCCTGCCAGCGGCTGGCGATGACCTGCGCCCTGGCGTCCGGGGTGTCGAACTTCAGCAGCAGCTCATTGGCGACGCCATAGCCGAGCGCGTTCAGCCAGAACTGCGGAACATCCGGCGCCACGGTGCTGTCGGCATCGCTCACGATGCGCTGGTACTGCAGCGTCACGGCTGGATCGCTATCCGGCACCGGCCACAGGTTCAGTACATGGTCGGGGCCGATGTAGAAGTACGTCGGCGTGCCGGTGGCGCCGCGGTCGATCATCTGCACCCAACGGGCGTGCGGGATCTGGTTCAGCGGCACCTTCTTGCCGTCGACCGAGCGCGAAACGACAGGGGAACCGAAATAGTCGGCTGGCAGCGTCGTGGCCTGGCCAGCGGCCCAGGGCACCGCGGCTATGCCCGAAAGCGCCGGCCAGGCATAGCCCGCCAGCGGCAGCTCCTTGAGCACCGCGTCGAGCGCGCGCAGGGCTACCTGCATGTCGTCACCGCTGGGCACCTCGCCGGCGCCAATGACGCCCAGGTGCTGGAGTGCGTCGGTGCAGACGTCGGCAGCGGCGAGGGTCCAGGCGGTCGACATTTACACCGCCTCGGACGTGAACGAGTAGCGCGGGATCTGCACCGGGTGCATCTTGTCATCTTCGCCCTTGACGTGGGTGTCGATGACGGACGATTTCAGCACATCCAGGATGTGCTCGTCGATTTCGACCGGCACGTTGCGCTTGATCTGAACCAGGCGGAAATTGTGGCCGATGATGACGTCGCCCTTGTCGCCGCCTTCCGGCTCGCTGTGGATGGTGACCTTGTATTTCTTGGGTGCTGCGGCTTCTTTGGCTGCTGCCATGGTTTTCTCCGAAGGAAATGAAAAAGGCCCGGATTCGCCGGGCCTTCAGGACTGCGGGGAGGCGCTGGCGCGCCCGGTTCGTTACGCGGTGGCCAGGGTCTCCAGACGCACCATCCAGGCCTCGTTGAGGATCTTGGTGGTGGTCATGGCCTTCCAGCCGACCGAAGAACGCTGGTTCAGCGCGTCGGTGGTGCCGCCCGAGCCCAGCGCCTTGACGATGGTTTCCATGGCGGCGCCGGCCAGCGGGCAGATGCCGTAGGCGTTGTCGGCCAGGATCAGGGTTGCATAGACGTCGTTCTTCGCGGTGCCCTTGAAGCCGGCAGTCTGCACGGTGGTGGCGTCAGCGAACACCTTGCAGTTCGTCGAGGAGACGAAGCGGATGTTCTTGTAGGAACCGATTTCGTCTTCCATCACCGATTCCTGCGAACCGTAGTCCGAGACCGCGCGGTAGCCGGTGATCTGCTCGAGGTCGAATTCGACGTCCGGGTGCACCAGGGCGATGTACGACTTACGCACGGCGCCCGAGCCGACCTTGTCCGAACCTGCGATGCCGTCCTTGATGAACTTGGCGTTCTGGTTCTTCAGGAAGCGGATCGCCTTGTCCAGGTCTGCGCCGGTGATCTTGTTGATCAGGGCCGCGCGGGAAGCGACGCCGCCGGCGTAGGCCACGTTGGTGCCGGCGACCAGCACGTCGCGGCGCACTTGGTCGATGGTAATGCCGGCCTGGTCGCCCAGAACTTCGGTCGCTTCGGTGATCACCGGGTCTTGGTTGACCATGTCGACCACGTCGGACAGGACGACGTAATCGCCGTACTGGGCCAGGGTTGCGACGATGTCGGTCACCGCCAGGCTCGAACCCGACGGCGTCACGCCTTCGGTCAGTGGGGTCAGCGCCGGAGCCAGGGCCGAGTAACGGCGGAACTTGATCTGGTTGCCGTTCTTCTTGGCGATCGGGCGTTTCTGACCGAAGCGGCCGTGGACGTCGGCGGGAACAGCGCGGGTCAGCAGGTTGCGGTCATAGAACGCCTGATTTCCCGGTGCGACTTGGGTAGTGGTGGTAGTAGCCATGTGAAACTCCTATTTAATAGCCTTTGACGCGGCGGACTTCTGCGGCGAAGTCTGCGTCGCTCATGTTTTGGATGCGCTTCACCTCCGCCAACTGGGCATCGACCGGGGCGACTGCCACGGAAGATTTGCCCGCGCCGGGGACGCTCATCGCGGATTTTTCCTGCTGCCGGGCGGCTTCAGCGGCGAAGCGCTTCCCGACTTGGCGCTCGTGAAACGCCAGTTTTTCCTGCGTGATCACACGAACCACATTCAGAGGGTCCTGCGCGTCGTTGCCCAGGCCTTGCCATGCCGCCGCGATCGCCTGCTGCAGTTCTTCCGGCATGTCGGTCGAGAAGGCGTCTGGATGGGCCTTTTCGATAGTCGACTGGAAGGCTGCGGCACGCTCGGCGGCCTGGTGTTGCGGCGCTGGGTCGGTCGCCACGTAGCGGATTGCCTCGGCCAACTCGGGATTTGCCTCGAGAATGGCTGGCTTGTTCGCTTCGCGGTCACGCTGCTCCTGCTGCCGGCGCAGCGCTGCGGCTTCCTGCGCTGCTTTGGTGAAGGCGGCCTGGTTGTCGCGGGCGACTTTCTCGGCTTTTTCGAGCCGGGCCTTCAGTTCCGCCAGTTCGTCGACAGGCTTGGCCGGCTCCGCGGGCGGGTCGGCTGGCTTGTCGCCGGCTGCCGGCGGATCGGCCGGGGTCGGCTCGGCGGCGGGTGCTGCTGCGGGCTCGGCAGGTGCGGGGGCCGGGGCTGGTGCGAAGCGGCCGCCGGCGTCGCGCGCGGTAGTGGCCTGGTTGGCCGCCGCTTCGAGCGCTGCTGCTGCTTCGTCGTATTGACGCTGTTCCTCTTCGGTGTAGTCGTGTGGCATGAATGCTCCGTATGGGGCGCTTTCGCGCTAATCCACGTTGTCAAAGTGCCGAGTCCGGGTCGGGTAGTTCGGCGGCGAGAATGCTCGTGCGCTCAGCTTCGAGCTGCTCGGGCAAAGTCTGGAGGTCGAGCAGGGCTTTGATGCGGCCGCGCGTTTCCTCGTTGTTCTGGGCGATCAAGCTGCCGGTCAGCTGCTCGATCTGTGCGTTGACCTCGGCCATAAAAAAAGGCCACCCGGGTCGGATGGCCTGCAGCGTCGCTTCGATTTCTTCGAGTCGTGTCATAAGGCGCCTCGTCGGGCGAGCACCATGGCGACTGCCTGCTGCCGGCGCACGATGCGACCGACCTTCGCACGGTCAATCGCACTGCCACAGTCCAGCTGCAGCGCGGCACGACGCTTACCCTCCAGCACGCTGATGCGCGCTAGGCAGGCTGCGATGTCGGTTTGAACGTCAGGGCTGCGCATCGGGTAATCCGATCATCTGGTCATCGGTCGGCATGGCCGGCTCGGGTTGCGGGTCGAACGCTGGCTGGTCTGGGATCGCCATGACCGGTTCTGTCTCAGGCTGCATCGGCGCCGGCTGCGACAGGATCGCCATCATGGTCTGCTGGACGATCGCTGCCACCTGCTCGGGCGTCATGGCCGGGCCCAGCGCCTGCATGCGCTTCGTGTCGGCGTCGAAGGCTTTGATCTGCAGCTCAGCATCTTTGTTGCCAGCGGCCGCTTCGTGATCCTTCACCTCGGCGTGCGCGTTGTTCAGCGCCTCGCCCATGGCCTTGATCTGCTCTTCCATGGCCTGCATCTTTTGCTGGACCTGCGGCGGCAGGTTCTGGCCGTCCTCGTCCTTCAGGATCGGGCTTTCGCGGCCGATCTCCATCACGTCCCAGGTTTGCTCGAGCAACTCGCGGGCATCGATCAGTGGCGCCGTGGCCTGGTTCGACAGGGCGAAGTCGGCGAAGGCGCGGATCTTGTTCGTCAGGATCTCCTTCTGCATGAAGGACGCGGTACCGGTGGCCTTCCACTCCATGAACGAGGTCTTGCCGAACTGCTTGATCTGCTGCCAGGCCTGGGCGATCTCGTCGCCGTGGATGCGACGCACCGTCTCGACATCCAGGTACTTGAGGTTCCATGCCAGAGTGCGCTCGACGATTTCCTCGATCCACATCTCATCGATGTTCTGGATCACCTCCTTGATCGGCAAGGACGAGGCCGACATGATCATGCTGATGCCGGTTGCCGTCTTGTTCAGGTGGCTGCTGTCGTCGCCCTGGGTGTACTTCGTGATGCCGGTGTCGTCGTCGCTGAACTGCTCGGACATGGCGATCATGTCGCGCCAGCCGTCGGTAACGTCCGGCTCGACGTGGTGCATGATCGCGGTCTGTCGCTCTTCCGGCGACAGGCTCGGCTTGAGCTGGTAGATCTTGCCGGGGTACTTGCGGAAATCCTCGGTCGGCATGAACTTGGATCGGTCCACGCTGGCCGTGCCCAGCAGGGCCATGCCTTTGCCTTCCATGACCAGGCGGAACGAAGCGTTCACCACCTTCTGGTGCGGCGCGTTGTTCTCGGCCACGCCGACGCCCCACATTTCATGCTCGACGGCCTCGTAGACGGCGCGCAGGGCAGGGAGCTTGCCGCCATAGGGCGATTCGTCCACCTTTACCACGACGCCGCCGGCCATGATCACGATCGCATCGACCATCTCGGCGCTGTTCGGGACCGGGGTGGCATCGTCCTCAGGTGCGGCCGCGGCGATCATCGACTTGGGCACCTTGCCGAAGAAGCGCGCGACGCGGATCCGGTCGTTCTTGTGCCAGTAGTCGATGTTCGCGCGCAGCTGGCCGGCTTGGTCGCTGCCGCCGGTTGCGGTGTTGTCGCCGGGCGCCTGCAGGGCCAGGTCGATGTTCGTGTACCGCTTGTCCTGCTTCCATGCCGCGACTGTGTGCGGCGATTCCATGGTGGCCCAGAACACGCCCAGGCCGGCGCCGAGGTCGCGCGCCTCCGGGTCGGGAACCACGTCCAGGCTGTTGGCCAGGTCGAAGTAGGGAAAATCGAACTCGTACTTGTCTTCCACCAGCTGCGTCACGCCGAGCGCGTTGTCGGCGCGGGTCTCGACCAGCGTTTCGGTGCGCACGAACGGGCCGAACATGAAGCCGGTCCCGTAGGTGGCCAGTGTGTTGACGCCGGTCTTCAGCAGGCCCTTGAGCCCCATGCGCTCGAACTGCTCGGTCAAGATGTCCTCGACTGCGTCGGCAAAGGGTGCCAGCTGCTCGTTCGTCGGGCTGGTGTCGAACGGCAGCTTGCCGGAACCGAACAGCGCGTCGTTGATCTTGGCGCGGGCAGCGCGGACCTTGTTGCGGGTCGAGCCGATGAACAGGCTGGCGGCCTTCTTCGCCCGCGCCGCGCCGGTGCCGCTGGTGTCGTCGCCGCGCGGGATGCGCATGACGTCCTGGTAGCACTCCAGCATTTTGAGCTCTTGCGGCTTGCGGGCCTGCTCCCAGCCGGTCAGGCGGGTGTGCAGCAGGTCGGCCAGCGCGGTGTGTTGTTGGAGTGGTTCGGTCATCAGAAGTAAAGTCCGTCGTGGTCAGGGGTTGCCAGGGCCAGGGGCTGCATCGAGCCGTAATCCTCGTTGCTCATCTCCTCGGCGTTGATCGCGATGTAGCGCAGGTTGTCGGCGCCGTGGCTCCATTCGTCGTGAAGCGGCGCGCCGGGCTCCTGGGTCTGCTGGTTGATGCTGCGGCGGTATCGCTTGGCGCACTGCACCAGGCGGGCGGCCTTGGTTTTGTCGAAGTAGAAGCGCGGGAACGCCATACGAGTCAGGCGAATGCCTTCCTCGACGCTGGCGTTCTTTGTGATCTTCACGTTCCAGCCGAGCGCCTTCATCACGTCCTCGGCGCTCTTGCCGGTCTGGAAATTTCGGTGCCGGGCGTCGTGGGGCAGGTACATCGTGCCCCAGTTGTAACGCTTCTCCTTCAGCAGGGCCGAGTAGTAGTCGAGCGTCTTGTGGCTGTCCTCGATGTTCTCGATGATGCGCACCTCGCTGCTGTGCTGCTGGACCAGGCTGATCGACATGGCATCGTTCCAGCCCAAGTCAAAGATCAGGTGCACCTTCAGCATCGGGTCGTACGGAACGTTGCAGATGCGCCGCTCGTTCGTCGCCTTGATGACCTCGTCGTAGTAGATCGCGCCAGAGACGGCCGGCTTGCACTTGCCCTCCCAGATGTTTTCGTACTCGGACGCCGGCAGCGTCGCCTTGGCGTGCAGCCGCTCCTTTTCCAGCACGTCGGGGAACCACGGGTTGTCCGTGTAGTTCATGTCGACGATGATCGCGTCTTCCGGCTGGTTCGTGATGAACCGGTCGTAGGTCTCGTCGGTGTCCAGCTCAGGGTTGAACGTGATCCAGATTTCGGAGCCGGGCTTGCGGATCGTCGGAATTAGCACCGACCAGGACCGCTTACTGACTGTCTGCGCTTCCTCGACCCATACGATGTCGCAACCTTCGAACGACTTAATCGAGTCGACCGTCTGTTCGGATAGACCCGAGAAGCTGAACTCGGTGCCGTTGACGCCGCGCACCTCGGTTTCCAGCACGCGGTAGAAGGCAGTCAGGCCCAGCGCCTCGATCTGGTCCTTCAGCAGCTTGTGCACCGACTGCTTGATCGACTTCTGTACCTCGCGCGTGCACAGGATGCGCAGCTTCCGGGTCGAGCCCAGAATCAGCAGGGCGCGCGCCACGCTCCAAGACTTCGCGCTGCCCCGGCCACCCTTGGCGCCCTTGTAGCGAGCTTTCTTCGTCAGCAGGAACTGAAGCTTTTCCGGGAAATCAACGTTCATCGCTCGGTTTCACGAAGTTGATGTTCCAGTTCATGTTGACCGGGTTGTCACCCTGGCCGCCGTGGTTCAAGTCCAGCTTGTCGCCGTAGCGCTTCGGGTCCCACTTGGCCAGCAGCTTCAGGCGCGTCTCGATGCGGAGCTTCGATCGGCTGATCCATTCGGTGTTCGCGCGGTCGCCGTTCTCGCCGGTGATCGTGTCGAACGTGGTCTCGTCGGCAATGGCCAGGCAGTCGGTCGCGATCTGGTCGAAGCCTTCCTCGCGTGCGCGCGCGAAGTCGGCGGAAAAGGTCTCGTGCGCAGCCTTCCAATCGCTGACCGTGCGCGAAGCAGGCATGCGATCGTCACGGCAGATCTGGGCAAGCGGTTCGCCCTTCGCCAGGCGCTGGCAGATTTCGTCCGCAATCTCTTGTGTAAAGCTACTGGGGCGACCGGGCGGCTTGGCCTCAGCCGGTGCCGCACCCTTGCGCGGTGGCTTCGGTTTCTTCTCGCTCATGGTTGCCTTGTGTGTTGGGTGCGTTTTTACGTGTGCGCCTCACGCTCGCCGTGCCTTGGCGGGCAGAGACTATTACGGGCTGACGGTAAAGCTGGTCGGATCGGAGATCAGACGCTTCGTGCCGTCCTTGTAGGTGATGCGGACGATGTACTCGCCGGGCACCGTCAGATCGCCGTCCTTCACCGTGTAGGTGCAGTACTGGTTTGCGGGGAACGTGCCGCCATCGGTGACGAGCGGCGCGGTGCCCAGGACTGCGGCGCCGACGATCTGCGACTTGTCCGGGCGTTCGATCGTCGCCTGCAGCGAGTTCTGCAAGCTCATGTCGTAGGCCACGAACACGTTCACGGCGTGGCCATACTCTCCAACGTTGGCTGTCATAGAAGGCTAGTGGTCAGGTTGATAATTCCGGGGCCAATACTGCTCAGCAGGTTGATCTGCGGGGCAGAGCTGGCCGGGCCGAGCTGGTCAGGAGGTGCCGCCGTAACGGTCACGGCCACAGTTCCCGACTGCGCTGTCTGCGTGCACGCGGCGACCGCCAGGTTGACTGTCTTCGCGCCGGCCGTAACCGTCACCGCGGCGGTGCTGCTCGTATTCGCCTGCGAGCAGGAGGCAACCATTAAGTTGACCTGCGCACTGGCGGCGCCGATCGTGAAGCTGTACGACCCGACGTCAGGAACACCGTTCTTGTAGACCTTCGTCGTGCCGGTGTAGACACCGTCCGGCGCTCCGGTAAACGAAAACGCGCAATCCTCACCAACGGACAGCGCGCCAGCGCTCGGCCAAGACGTGATCTCCTGGCGATAACGACAGCCTGCCGGATCTCCGGCCAGCACGTCGTTTGCCAGCATACCGGGCAGCGCAAAACCGCTCGGCAGCTCGGATGCGAGCAGGCCCACGTACGGCGTGCCCATAATACCCCGCCCGCTGGTTCCTTTGGTCGTTAAACAGCGCAGCATTTAGGCCACCGTCCCCGCTTCGTAATATGGTTTGTCGGTTGCTGCATTCGTACCCTGGACCGCGTACATGCCGTAACCGGCACCGATCGGCAAGCCGGTCAACGTGATAGTTCCGTCTGCAGCCACGGTGCCCGAGGTGTGCGTCACGCTGGTCGGCGCCGCACCAATCCGGCCACCCTGATACCAAGTCACGGCAACGGCAGTGCCGGCGGCGTACAGCGTGCCGGTGTTATTCTCAAGTGGCGACGACTTGAAGCTGCCAGTACTTGCCGCGCTGGTCGTCATCGACAGCTGCAGCGGGACGGAGGCGTTGCTTTGCGCATCTACCGCACGGACCCAAATTGGATACGTGGTGGCTGCTGTCAATCCGACGTACTGCCCGCTCAACCCGGTGCCGTTGTCATCCCAGTTCGCGCCCGAATTCTTGCTGGTCTGGTACTTCGCCACGCCAACGTTATCGGACGCCGCCGGGTAGCTAAACGAAAGGCTGCTCGATGTCGTCGCGCCCGGCGTGATGGCCGCACCGTTCGGCCAGGTCGGGGCAACGCTGTCGACGGCTTGCGTGGTGAAGCTTGCGCTATTTGCGACCGCCGACGTGTTGTTCGCTGCGTCGACCTGGACATAGTGAGCGTAGTAAGTCGCCCCAGCAGTCAGGCCGGTAAAAGCGACGGTGCGGGTGCCGGTTGCGCTGACCGCTTGCGTGCCGCCGCTGGCCTTGATCGTAGCAGCCGTTTCGGTCGCGTTGGCAGTCGCCAGGAAATACAGTGTCCCGCCGCCTTCGTCAGTCGCCACGGTGCCGGTTGCGGTCGTTGCGCCAGTTGCGGTTGCCGTCGGGGCGGACAGAATCGGTGCCGTCGTGTCGGCAGCAGCTTGATATTCCCAGGCGCCGATATCGTACGCAGAGCCCGAGGGCTGCGCCAGTCCGGACGCATCCTGTGCGGTGCCGGTCGTGGTGCCCATGTTGATCAGCTTCGTCGCCGACGCCGTGAGGCGCAAATCTTCGCTGCCGGATACGAGGCTGACGAAAGACGCCGCCAACACGCTGACCTGACCGCCGGTTGTGCCGTAGCTGGCGTTGCTGAAGCTGGCGTTGCTCGTGGCATTGTTCGACGAGCCAGTGCCGGCGGTCTGGTCGTAGTCGGTCGTGAAGTTGACTACGATGTTGTTCTTTGCGACTGGTGCCAGTGCGTAATCCAGCATCAAGCCACGGGTACCGGTGCCCAAGGCGACGATCGTGTTGCCAAGCACCGTAGCGCCGCTGCCGGCCACAACCAATCCGCCCGCGGTGCCCTTCTGGATGACGAAGTTTTTCTCCGCGATGATGCCGACACCGACAAGGTTGACAACCTGCAGAACGGACGTGTTCGCTTCGACGATGTTATAGCGGAACTCGCTGTTGTTCCCGTTCAGCTTAATTGGGAATGTGCTGGACGAGCCGCCCTTGTACTGTATGCCCTCGATCGTGACGGGACAGTTAATCTCAATGCCATACGCGCCACCGACCGTGGAGCGCAGAGCCGCCCCGTTGGCAGGGTTGTACCGCACCGCATTGTTGCGCACATTGGCATTTTCGCGCCAGGAGCTGCCGACGGCTGGACGAATATACAGCCGGTTTACCGAACTCGACCCGCTTTTCGGGGTGAGCGTGACGTTGACGGTGTCCACCGTCTCGCCCGGCATTAGGTTGCAATACTCCGGGCCGGTCATATCTAGGGCGTTGAAGTACGCCTGATACGCGGCCATGTTCGCGAAATCGCCGCCAGTGCCAACGGTTTTTGTTGCCATGTTTTACCTTATGCGGTGAAGGATACGGAAACCCACGTACCGGCTGCTGGGATCGTGACCAGCTGCTTCGCGACAGCGGCCTTGAACACGTCGCTGATCGGCTCGACCTTGACCGTGCAGGCATTCAAGATGTTCGTGACCTGGCAGGACCAGCCTGAAGCTGTTTCGACCACATTGCGGAACGACAAGCCCAGGTTGATACCGCCGACCAGATCGACTTTCGGATCTTGGTCTAGCGAGTGTTCGGTGAACAAGGGATAGCCCTGATCGCGGCGGAACGTGCCGTACGGGTAGCTGTTCGTGATCTGGTTCATGATCGAGCCGGTGCCATGGTCGCCGTTGTTCCAGGCGAAGGCGAAGCCGCGCTTGGTAGTGCGCAGGGCGTCGACCATGTCGATCGAGTCCTGGAAGCTCGCATAGCCGTCATTGCGCCCCAGGCACCAGCCAATCCATCGGACCTTGTTCGCGGTGTTCGACACATACGCGATCATGTCCAGGTAAGCGGCATACGACGTGCCTCCATCCTCGGCCACCAGCAGCGGTGAACTGGCAATTGGCGTGCTCACGAAGCCCGAGCCGCCGGCCGACGTGTTTGCGTACTCCGAAACAGCAAAGGTCGTCGTACCGGTGTCGTGCTTCCAGCGCGGACGGTCGGGATACAGGGCGGCGAACATCGCGTAGCGGCGCACGCCGTAGGACGCGGTGCCCCACGCGCCCATCGAGCCGCCGCACAGCACGCGCTTGTTGTGGTCGTACTGCGTCAGGTTCGCATCAGCCCAGCTCATCATGGCGTCGTAGCGGCGCTCACTGATCAGGTGGACTTTGCCATCGGCCAGCTTGAAGCCGCAGTGCGCCGACTCGCGCCACTGGTTCGCATCGTTGTACCACTTGTCAATCGGGCGAATCTTGACCATCGCGCCGCTAGGGATGACGGACGTGTCATAGGCATAGACCGTGCTGAAACCAAACGTGTTGTGCGAGTCGAAATCGAGATTGTTGACGTCGATCGTGCTCGTGCCAGGCAGTGCCATCGAGCCGCTGACTGCGGCTCGATACTGCCGCCCGTTTTGCTTGTAGTTCGAGCCGCTTGACCCGTGCAACTCGACGACGAACACAAGCCCGTTTTGTGCCGATGTCGGCGCGCCGCTCAGATCTGTATAGCTCAGCGAGTCGAACGTATTGCCGGCGCTCGGCGCGGTACGCCCTCCATAGATCGGCTGACCGCTGGCGACGGCATAGATATCGGCAGGTGCGGTCATGTTCGGTTAGGTTGGCTGGTTAGCGGTGTACGGCACTGCTGGTATGTTCAGGGTGTCGCCGACGTTGTTTGGCAGCTCGTTGGTTTCGTCGGTCACCCACAGCACTTTTGCACTGCCATCGGTGAATGCGACGTGATGGTTTTCGCCGGTACCGGCGGCGGGCGCGGTTGCAGTGGCACTCTTGGCAGCTGCGGTAATCGTGCGGTTGCTGCCCGAACTGGTAATGGTGAAATCGGCGCTTGTCACCGTGACGATCGCGAGCGCGTTCCCGGTCACGGTTGCGTAGCTATCGCCGGCGACATAGTTTTTGATGACCATTTCCTTGGTCGCGCCGTTCTTGATCGCGTTCAGGCCGCCATCCAAAACGTCCGGGTGCACCCACTTGGCCATAACTCACCTTCAAATAAAAAAGCCCGCGCGAGGCGGGCAAGCCTCGACGGGTGCCGAGGCGATAGAGACACGGTACGGAAAGCAAAAAGCCCCGCGTCATCGCTGACTGCGGGGCTTAGGTATCTATTCAAGATGCAATATTGGCATCTAGCACGTATATCCTAATTGAAATATCGCCGAGTAGCAACATTTTTCAGCATCTTGACCGACAAAATCGCCTCAGCAGCAACAAGCGTGTCTGCGAACGATCGCTCAGGGTAGATCCAGGCGGTCGCCAGCCCGAAGGCTTTCCGAACGGCCCACCGTTGGTGGATGGTCAAATCGCTGACCATGACGTCGACGGCCTCACCGCAGGCCATGAATTCCTTCACGTCCTGTGGGTTGGCGTTGCCCTCGGAATGCTGGTGGTCGGCCAAGGTCATCCACCGCGCCCAGGTCTTCATGACGGTGTTGAAAGGGGAGTCGGCTTGTGGGGCTTCAGTCATGGGCTGGGTCATGCGTTGGTCTCCTGCTGCTCGGTCATGCCGAAGCGGATGCAGCGGCCGGCCAGGCACGCGATGCCGGGCGAGGTGGCCAGCCAGAGGGCGAGGGCGGTGATCATGCGCGGCTCCTTTCAGTGGTAGTGGGTGGAACGAGGGCCGAGAACCAGGTCTGCGGTGTCGAAGTCAGGCGCTTGATGTGTTTCCTGAACTGGCGGCGCTTCTGGGCCGCCTGGTGGCTTTCCTTGGCGTCAGGATCGTTCTTCAGTCGGGCCTTCCGGCGCTTGTAGGCTTCGGCGGCGGTGATGACGGGCTTCTTGGCGTCGCGCTTGTCGCCGATCGCGTACAACGGGGCGATGCCGGCCGTCTGCCGCTGCCAGCCGCCGATGTGCACGTGCTTGTCCTGGCGCAGATCGGAAATGAGGTGTCGGGTCCACTGGTGCGACAGGTCCATTTCGGCGGCGAGCTGCAGGATCGTCATCTTCTTTGACTCCAAGAGGCGCATGATCTTCGCCTTCTGGTTGTCGATCTGCAGGTGGCGAGTTGGCGCGCGGCTGGCGACGTACGGAGCGTCGGGCTTGTCGCCAGGGCTGTACTGTGGCGCCGGCCGGCCGCCTTTCGGGTTGTAGACCCATCCGGCCACGTACACGGCGCGCGGCGTCGCCTCCTTCAGCGCCTTCAGGTGGATGTTGATGCCGTCGCGGGTGAGGTGCAGTCGGTCGGCCAGTTCCTGCGCGGTCAGTGGCTTCTCGGCGATGGCGGACAGGATGCGGCCGCGCTGGTATGCTGAACGTGGTTCGATCACTCCGGGATGGTGACGCATTACGCTGCCTCCTTCAGTGCGCGCAGCTTGGCGCGGTAGGTGTCGCGGATTTCCTTGGCCTGCTCGATCGTGAACTTCGCCGGCGGATGCTCCTGTTCGAGGAACGCGACACGCTCGGCGCCGATGCGGGCGATCAGTCCCAGACGGTATTCGACTGCGTTGCCGCTCTTATGCTGGTTGCAGGGGACGCACTGCTTGTGCACGTTGTCCTCATGGAAGCGCAGCGCGGGCTGGGCGCCGACCGAGCGATAGTGGCCGGCGTCGTAGGCACCGGTGTGGTGCCGGCCGCACGAGATGCAGGGCAGGGCGGCGTCGCGCTCTCGGATAAAGGCGTTGAATGCGGCTTGCGCGTCCTTCAGGTGCTCGCTGCGCGTCTTGAGCGCTGCCTTACGTTCGCGGGTCTGCTTCGCGTCCAGGCGCTGCCGCTCCTTCGCAGCATGCACGGCCGCGCATTCCGGCCCGCATACCTTGTGCCCCATGTTCCGGGGTTGGAAGCGATTGGCGCAGCCCTTGACGGCGCACTTGCGGGTTCGTTTCGGGCTCAGGCTGCCCGAGCGGTTCAGTGGTGATCGGAGCATGTCCGGTATCCTTGTTTTTGTAGTCGCCCGGGCTGGCCGGGCGGGGTAGCGGTTACAGCGCGCGTAGGAACTGGATGCGATACTTGCCGTATTTGGCGCGCTGCTCTTTTTCGCAGTAGCGACGGAATGCGGCCTCGTGGAGCTCGCCAGGCAACATCTCGATCGAGTGGCCGCACATTCCACCTTTCCACGAGCCCTTCTCAGGGCCGACTTCCTTCTCGAATTTGATGTCGAGCGAGCGATAGACACGCGCGCGGCGGAACAGCGAAAGCCACTTGAACCAGCCTGTGCCGAAGCGGTATTCGCGCTCCTCGATGTGCGCTTGCACCTGCGCGATTTGACCGTCATAGTCGGCAATTTCGAATCGAGCTTTCGGCACTGCTTCCTGGGCGGCCCAGCGCTCCTCGAATTTCTTGCGATCGCGGTCGTATTCGACATAGGCCTGCTGGCCGCCTAGGTCAAATAAGGCAAAGCGCACATGGCGCCATTGCGTCCAGGGCAGATGCCTGCACCAGCTCTTCGTGGTGACGCTGTCGTGAGTCTGCGGCCCGAGGAAGACCTGCAGGAAGCCGTCGTCATACCTGAAGCCGAACTCACGGCTGTGCACCTCCCAATATCCGCCACCGGGTTTGCTCCATGCGTAGCGGGACGTATCGACCCAGCGGCGATATTTTTCGATCAGCTGCGGCAGCTCGACCAGCAAGGTGCGTGAGCGAAGGTAAATCCGCAGGTGGCAAGTGTCCTCATCGTCGCCAGAGTCCAACACGATGCCGATGGGCTGGCTTCCTTCGCGGCTGATGCTCCACGTAATCGGGCCGAAGTGGCGATCGTTGCCGCTCCAGCGACGGTTACGGCCTTGTAGCAATGTCATCATGTGATGCGTCCCTCGTTTTGGTGGTTGCTGCGCTCGCGCGCGAAATGGTCACGTTGCGTTGCTGCTTCTTGTGCGTCCACGATCCGCGCGCCAGGAACAGCACGCACGGCTGATCGTCTGCGGCTGCCGCCCTGTCGAACTCCTCGCAGTGGCTGGCGATGTATTTGGCGCATGTGCCGCAGGGCGGGTGCTCGCGGTTCATGCTGGCTGCTCTAGGCCGCGCTCCATGGCCTGCTTCGCGAACTTCACCTGGATCGGCAGCAGGGTCTTGTCGCCCTTCTCCTCGCGGTACAGGATCCGTTTTGCCAAGGCCTTGTAGTCACGGCCGGCGGTGATGACAGCAGGGAAGAGGACGGCGGCTTCGAGCTCGATCTTCAGGCTCATGCGCGCCTCCCGTCAGCGATGTGATGCACGGTCGCCGCCGGCTGGCCGCTGGTCTTGCGCGCGTCCGCCCAAGTGAAGGCGCAAATGAACGCGTTTTCGTGGAGTCGGCTGTGCACGCGGTCGCCGACGTACTTGGCCAGGTCGGTCAGCGGCTGGTTGCTGATCGCGATCACGGGCTTCTGCTCGTTGTAGCGGCGATTGATCACCTCGGTCAGCAGCAGGTTGGCGTTCTCGCGGTCCGGCTTGGCGTCGATCTCGTCAAGGATCAGGACGTCGTACTGCACGAAGCGCAGGATTTCGCCCTCCTGGCTTTTCTTCTCGTCGCTGTAGCTCGCCTGAATTTCGCTGATCATCCCGTTCGCTGTGATGTAGCGGATCGAGCGGACAGCGTTTTTGATCAGCGATTGCGCCAGGTCGCACGCCAGCAAGGTCTTCCCGGTGCCGGTGGTGCCGGACAGGATCAACGCGCCCCAGGCCGGCTCGCCGAGGATGAAGTCGCGGAACAGGCGCGTCGTGTGGCGCACGCCCTTCTGCTCCGGAGTCGTCGCGACGAACTTCTGGTCGACGTACTTCTTCGGGATGGTTGCGGCCGCCATCAATGAGGCGGACCGTTCAGCCTTCCAGTTGTCGTGCGCTTCGGTTGCCAGAACGGCATCGAGGCAGCGCGGGCAGTGCCAGGCAGCGCCGGTGCGCACCAAGACGTCGGCGGCGCCGTGCTGCTCGCAGGAGCCTGCCAGCATCTGCACGCGGCCGGCGAGGGCAGGGATTAGGCCTTGAATCGGTTCCATGGGCATCTCCTTCACAGCGGGCTGTCGTCGTCCAGGTCGGCGGCGGTGACGCCCCGCGCGGCCAGTCCGGCGTTCATTGCGGCCACGTCCGCCGAACGGTCAACGCCGGCGAAGTGGAACTTTTGCGAGGTGCCGGCCGGGCGCGCTGTGCCGCGGCGCTCAGCAGGGTTCAGCAGGCGCTCAACGATCGGCGCCAGATACTGCGGCGGGATTGTCTCCTCGCCCTTGTGCTCGCGGGCGATGCGCACTGCCTCGGTCAGGGTGTCGATCGAGACGCCCTTGGTCGCCCAGCCGATGACGGTCGGGTGTGTCGACAGGGCAGAGACGCCGAGCGGGCGCAGGGCGAGAGTCAGGATCAGGGCGGGGTCGGTCGGCTCGGGCAGATCCTGGCGAGCAGGCAGCGGGGCAGCCTTCGGTGCATCCGGATCAGTCGGCCCGGCAGGCAGATCGCCGCCGCCCACCGGCGCGCTCGCGTCGGTGGTGGTTTTGTCCTGCTCGTTTTCTTCTCTTCTCTTATCTTCTTTAGGTAACGCTTCGGTAACGCCGTCAGCAGCTTTCGCTAACGCTTGCTGCGTTACCTTTGCGTTACCTTTGTGATTAGCCACACGTTTTGCAGTCTGTGCGCGCTGTTTTGCCGATGCTCCGTTGTGCTCGTCGAAGCGAACAACGGTAACGCTGTCACCGTTATCGATAAGCCAACCGATCGTTACCAATGCGTTACCGAAACCCTGAATCCCGGCCTTGCGGTCGATGGCGCGTACAGTCATCCCGGCAAGTACGCCATCCGACGAGTGCTCATCGGCAGTTGCCCAGATCCAGTACAGACCGCCGATGACGGCGGCTTCGCACTGGTCGGTAAGGTCGCACAACTGTGAGACGCGCGGGTCGTCCCACAAGTTGGTGCGCATCTTTATCCATTCGCCGGCCATCGTCAGTGCTCCCTGTCCAGTAGGTTCGCCTGGCGCGGATCGAGATCCTTGGCGACGTAGATGAAGCCCTTTTCGCAGTGCTCGAGTTCAGCGCGCGCAGCGGCGATACAGGCCCGCGTGCAGATCGCCGACGTCTGGCCATCGAACAGGCAGCCGCGGCAGCTGGTAGCTGGGCGAGTCGTGAACTGCATCGACTCAGGAATGAGAGGTGCACCACGGTGGCCGAGCCATTCCTTGACGCTTACGAGGCCGGTCATGCTGAGCTCCTGCTGTCGGTCAATTCGATCCCGTACGCCGGCTCAACGTCAACCACAGCGGCTGGCGCAGAATCAACGATGGGAGAGGGCATGCCCGGTGCGCGGGTGATGGAAAAAAAGGTCATGCTGCCTCCTTGCGGATTTCGCCCATGACGCTGACGTGATCGATGCGGTGACGCTCGCGGCGCATGACTTCGTCGGCAGCACGGTCAACGTCGACAGCGCGCGAGTTCTCGAGCTGGGCATCATGGATTTCGAGGGCTTCGTTCAGGGATTGCAGCTCAGGGCCGGTGAAGACGAAGCGGCCGGCGTTCTGGACTGCGCGCTTGCCGACTTTCAGCATTGCGTCCTGGGCGGCGGCCAGCGCAGCCGTGAATTCGGCGCCGATGCCTTGCTCGCTCATCACGTTGGCAATGTTAAGGACGCCGGCGATACGCTTCCAGTCGTCGAGCGTGCCGCGACCTTGGGCCAGGTTCGTCATCGCGGCATGCGTCTTGACTTGGTTCTTGCGCAGATGGGCGTGATGGGCCGATCCCATTCCGCCGAAGATGGCGAGAACGTTGTTGGTCGACCCCTTGGGGATGTACTTCTTGTTGCGGGGCTTCTTGGTCTTCATGGCTGCCCCGCTTTCGCGTCGTCGATGACGCGGCGCAGTTCCCGGCGCGCCATGCGCTCGGCCTGCTGTTTCACGGGGTCGCCTCGGTGCGCGATCGCGTCTTTGTCGATTGCGCGCCAGATCCGCGCCTGGAGCTCTACTGGGCTGGCATTTCTCTTGGGTTGTGCGGTTTGTGTCATGGTCAATTAGTCATCAGGGGTTGGACTTCCCATGCACCGGCCTCAAAGACGCATGCGCAGAATCGGGCGGGTGGTGCGGCTCGGCAGCAGCATGGCCATGTTCTGGCCATAGGCTGGGCGTTCCACCTGGGTCTGCCGGCGCTTATTCTTCTGCTCCGTGATCCAGGCTTTCGCCAGCTTGCGCAGCAGGGGACTGTGCTTCTCGTCGGCTGCTTCGCATTCCTGTTGCAGTTCGACGAACTCGTCGGCGTTCAGCAGGGTTTTCACTTCGATGTTGCGTGGTGCCATGGGGCTCTCCTTGGGGCGTTACAGGGTTTCGGGCGCTTCGAGACTTCAGGGGCGTTTCGATACTTCGGGTACTTCTGTTGCTCAAGGGCTTCTGCCTGTGCGCAACTTCTTGGGCGCACAAAAAGCCGCGTTGTTACTGCGGCTGGGAATCCTGTTTTCGACGGCGCTCAAGCTCTGGCCAAACGCGCCGCCATTCGTTGGGGAAGAGTTCCTTCCGCGTGACCAATCCACCGGTGGCCGCTTCGATAGCCGCGCCATACTCCAGAGGAACAGGTCGCTTGCCAGCTGCCCAACGACTTACGTCCGGCGCATGGGCGCCGATGGCTTTAGCTAGTGCCGCCTGGCGGCCGCGCTCTTGAGAGAGGTAAGTTTTGATGTCCATGGCTTCAGTGTATAGCGATTCGCTAAAGACCGTCAATAGCGAATCGCACATTTCAAAGTTTAGCGAAGTGCTATGTAATGCTCGGATGCAAACAAACGATGAAATTCGGCGGGAGAATCTTGAGGTCGCGATCAAGCGCTTCGGATCGGCCGCCAAGCTGGCTGAGGCGGCAAATACCTCTCCAGCGTATTTGAGCCAGATCAGAAACCGCACGCCCGACAGCAAGACGGGTACGCCGAAGATGATGGGGGACGCTATGGCGCGCCGGATCGAGGCCGCGCTCGGCGAGCCTGATGGGTGGATGGATCGGTCGCACCTGTTCCAGGAGCCAGCTGCGCAGCCCGCAAATGACGACTTGCCGCCTTTGCCGCCAGGCGCCAGGCGCATACATGCGTCCGATCAGGATGACCCGACCATGACGCAGATCATGAAGGTGAAGCTGAGGGTGCAAGCAGGCATTACCGGCTTCCAGGTTGAGCCCGAACATTACGAGGGCGAGACTCATGGCGTCCCGACGAACTGGATTCAGCGCGAAGGCCTGAACAAGGGTTCGCTGATTTCCATCGTCGTCCGCGGCGATAGCATGGAGCCGAGCCTGTACGACGGCGACACGGTCGTGGTGAACACGGCCGACAGGAAGATGGTTTCGGGCGCTGTCTACGTGATCAATTACGAGGGCGAGGCAGTGGTAAAGCGGATGCTGCGCGATGCCGGCCAGTGGTGGCTCGCTTCAGACAATCCAGACCAGCGGAAATACCACAGACAGATGTGCAAGGGCGCCGAGTGCATTGTCATCGGCAAAGTAATTCGCAAAGAAAGTACGCATATATGAACATATTCGAAGGTGCGCGAAGAATCGCCAAGGTAATTACCGTTCTCGTAATTGCAACTGCGACTTTAATTTCATTTACGACGCATCCTTATTTTAATAAGTATTACGCTTATACGCCAAGCGGGGGAGTGCGTTCGGTCGATGGATGTGACGGTGGGTATTCATTCTTAGCTCACGTGAAAGATACTCCTAAATGGAGCACTGTGACAATGTGTGGCTATAGCGAAGGACCGAGTGAAATAGAACTAAGCAGTGCATCAGTCGAAATTATTAATCGGGAGATTTCTGCTCGGGTTGCGTCTAGTATTGGAGAGACGGCCGGAGGAACGATTGCAGGACTGGCCATAGGCTGGCTTTTAGTTTGGTGCATCGGTTGGATCATTCGCGGATTTCTTGGAATTCCACGCGGACAGGATTACCGCATCGCACCAGTAGAGAAATAGTTACAGTCCCAACAGGAGGCGCCACGGCACGCCATTATGCCGAATTAGGGAGGTAAAATGAAGCGAATACTCGCAGTCGTTTTATTGATTTCAACTGCATCAGCTTTTGCCCAAGTTCACGTTCGCGGTTATACGAAAAAGGACGGCACTTACGTCGCTCCGCATGAACGGACCGCACCGAATCACACTAATCTCGACAATTACAGCACCAGAGGCAATATCAATCCCTACACTGGCAAAGAGGGGACGAAAGAGCCGGATTACGGTTATCAGACTCAGAGGGCGACAACGATCCAGCCGATTCAGCCAGCACAGCCTACTCAGCAGCCTATTCAACCAACCCAACCCATGCAATCTGCGCAACCCGCGCGCAGGTTCTGACATCCCGGCTACGTCCCTAGCCGAGCCACTACAAGCCCCGCAAGACGGGGCTTTTTTGCGCCCTTTCGCTAAGGACATGCGGGTCATCCTCCCCGGGCGCACCTATACCCTCAAAAGAATTTAGCGCATCGCTACAAATTTCGCTTGCAGACTTTAGCGAATCGCTATAAAGTAACTCCATCGCAACCGAGCCCGCGCGCAAGATCCCAATGGCAACCGAGCCCAGCAGGGCCAGATGGAGAGCACGATGTCACGATTTTTCATATTCATCCTGGTGGTCTGGAACCCGTTAGTGGTTCTGGCCGCAGGGTTGGCAGTCGATAGGTTTGGCCAGCAGCTTGGCAAGCTCGGCTTCACCGGTTTTATGCTCATCTTCTATGCCTTCTTGCTAGCGCTCTTTGCTCCCTGGGTGTGGGACGCGTTCGGCAAGAAAGGAGCCTGACATGAACCACCTCAAGCTTCAAGAACAGCGCTACATGGTCAGCCCCTGCGGCTACATGGCCGACTGGTTCGCTGCGTTTGAGATTGCTGACGAGTGTCCTGGTTGGACTGACTGTACCGAGATGAGCGACGTTGAGCTGCAGCAGCTCATGGAGCGCCGGATGGCCGCCGCCGATCGTGCCAAGCGCGAGAGCCGCGAAGAAGACCGCGCCGACCGTGCGCAGTGGTACCGCGAATACGACCTGGTTCACGTTTGACCGAAGCCCCGCGCCTCGGAGCACAACGCGCGGGTTGCCTACTCCAGGTCAGGAAAACGGAGCAGTGGGATCTGAAATGCCCTGGCAGCCTGGAACAGACAGGCACTACAGCAGAGTGGCCCAACTGGACATTTCATAAACCGTCTCAGTCTTTCGGGGGGAAGCGGGCCGCTCTGCTGTGGTCAACAACAACCGCCGGCGGCGCCGGCCAGAACGAGGAGCAGAGCATGACCTTCCGCATCACCTTCAAAGACGCAGCCGGCACGCCGCACACCCGTATCGAGACTGGCGATTGCGACACCCTGATGGACGCGGCCTACGACGACGGCGCCATGGTCCTGAGCATGCAGGTGCTGCCGTGATCCGCTTCCTCGTCTACCAATACCGCTTCGGCTGCCGCGTAGGTTTCGGCCGCCGCCATGCGCTGACCCGCGCTATCAGCCTGTACCGCCACGGCTTCTAATCCGCAGCACTCACAAACCACGCCGGCACAGTCTCGGCAGAAAGGAAACAAGATGTCCACCGCACTCGTAGTCCAGCAGGCGTCGAAACTGGCCGGCCTGTTCAACATTCCGGAGACCGGGGACCTGGTCAACGTCCTGAAGGCGACCGCATTCAAGGGCCAGGTGTCGGACGCGCAAATGTCCGCGCTGCTGATCGTGGCGAACCAATACCGCCTGAACCCCTGGACGAAGGAGATTTACGCCTTCCCGGACCAGAACAACGGCATCGTGCCGGTGGTGGGCGTCGACGGCTGGTCGCGCATCATCAACGAGAACGCGATGTTCGACGGCATGGACTTCGAGCAGGACGAAGAGAAGTGCACCTGCATCATCTTCCGCAAGGACCGCAGCCATCCGACGCGCGTCACGGAGTACCTGAGCGAGTGCAAGCGCGGCGTGAAGCCGTGGCAGACGCACCCCAAGCGGATGCTGCGCCACAAGGCCATGATCCAGTGCGCGCGCTTGGCGTTTGGCTACGTGGGCATCTACGACCAGGACGAGGCCGAACGCATCGCCGAGGTGGACATCAACGCCCGCCCAACGCGCCAGGGCGCCGCCGCCGTCGCCGAGCAGGCCATGACCGTCGAATTCACCGAAGCCGACGAGAGGCTGCTGGCCGACCTCGAGGCGGTTGCCGACACCGGGCTGGCCGCGCTTGAGGAATCGTGGAGCCGCCTGACGAAGGATCAGCGCCGCGCGCTGGCGTCGCACCTGCCGAGCCTGAAGAAGCGCGCCGAAATGGTCATCGATGCGGAGGTGCCGAATGCTTGAGCGACTGTCCAACCAAGGCGGCACCGACTGGCTCCGTGATCGCGCCGGCCACGCCACCGCGTCCTGCTTCGCTGACATCCTGGCCACCGGCCGCAACGGCCAGCCGCTGAAGGCGCGCGAGGACTACCTGATGCGCCTGGTGGTCGAGCGCATCACCGGCGAGCCTGTGCAGACGCCCAGCAGCTTCGCCATGCAGTGGGGCACCGAGGCCGAGCCGTATGCCCGCTCCGCCTATGAGGTCGAGACCGGCGCCACGGTGCGCGAGGTCGGCTTCAAGAAGCACCCGGTGCACGCCTGGATCGGCGCGTCGTCTGACGGCCTGGTGGGCGAGAAGGGCGGCATCGAGATCAAGTGCCCGCACAACAGCGCGATCCACCTGCTGACCTGGGAAACCGGCATGCCCGAGCATCACACGCCGCAGGTGCAGGGTCAGATGTGGGTGCTGGGCCTGGACTGGATCGACTTCTGTTCCTACGACCCGCGCATGCAAACCGGCGCCGAGCACCTGAAGCTGTACCGCCAGCGCATCGAGCGCGACGAAGCCTACATCGCGCAGCTGGAAAAGGACGTGCTGTCGTTCCTGGCGCAGGTGCAGGCGAAGATCGATCTGTTCATGGCCTTCCGGGAGGCGGCATGAAAGAGCTCGTGCTGACCAAGGCGCCGGGCGGCGCGCTGATCCCGGTTGATCCGCAGGCGGTCGAGTTCATCAGCAAGTTGAAGTTGGGGCAGGGCGTCACCGCGGCGATCAAGCGGCACCGGAACCCGGCCTTCCACCGCAAGTTCTTCGCGCTGCTGAATCTTGCCTTTGACGCATGGGAGCCTGCTGTGGCGACCTTCAAGGGCCAAGTCGTCGGCAAGAACTTCGACCAGTTCAGGAACGACATCCTGTGCATCGCTGGCCACTACGAGATGGCAGTGAACCTGCGCGGCGAGACGCGCGTGACGGCCAAATCGATCAGCTTCGCGAACATGGACCAGATCGAGTTCGAAGACGTCTACAACAGCGTGGCGAACGCGATCCTGGCGCGCATCCTGACCAACTACACCCGCGACGACCTGGACGGCGTGATCGACCGCCTGATGGGCTTCCTATAACGACAACGAGAGAGACAGCATGGACACCAAAGACCTTTGCGAGCACACCCGGATCCGCCTGATCGCGGCCGCAGTCGGACACCAGCAGTGCACGAAGACCGAATCGGCCCTGATCCCGCTGCCGGGCACGCCGAAGTTCATCGCGATCGGCACGCTGCCGGCCATCGCGAAGGTGCTGATGGTTGAGCCGCCGGCGGTTGCTGCATCCATCCCGCCATCTACCGCACCAGCACCGCAGACCGCAACCGAGGCGCAGATTCTGGCAGCCGCCCGTGCGCTCGCGGACCGGAGCGCTGATTCGTGCAACGTCAACCGAGATGACAACTGGATGATCTACAGCTCGGAATTCATCGAGGACGCACGCATTGCATTTACGGCTGCCGCCAAGGCTGCACCAGCACCGCAGCAGAGAAAGCCGAGCGACGAACTGCGCGAACGCGTGCGCGATGCTGTCTCTAATGCGCTGCACGGCGTCTACTACTGCGGGCGCGTATGGGAAGCGTGGCAGGTCAACACGATGCGCGAAGACGACTTCACGCCCGCCGCCGAGGTGGACGATGTGCTGGAAGGAATCGTCGACGCCGCGCTCGTGGAAGTCGACCAGGCTGCGCAAGCCGCCCCGAGCGCGCCCACGGAAAAGGTCGAGCAAGGCAAGTTCGCAGAACGGCTCTACGGCCCGAAGCCGACCGCCGACGAGCGCCGCGATGCACTGCACACGCTGGCACTGATCTTCGCTGCCGCCGAAACTGACTCGGCACGCGAAGCCTGCTTCGAAGACATGTACAGCGAATTTCTCGCCGTGCCGCGCATGTCGATTTTCGACGGCCTGACGCGCCACACCGGGGCCGAAATCTCGACCAACTACACGTTCGAAACCGAGGAATTCTTCGAGGTCGAAGCCGTTGAGCGAGTGCTGCGCGACGCATCCAAGGCCGCCCCGAGCGCGAAGGCCGAGCCGGTGCAGTTCGACGAAGACGAGCTTCGCAAGCTGATCCTTCATGTCTCCAACACGTCGCACTGGTGCGGACGCATTGGCGGTGACGCCGATGATTATGAAGCCGCGCTGGACAAAGCGATTGCTGCTGACGGGAAGCTGTTCAACTACGTCAAGAATCTCGCTGCTCCCGCGCCTGCAGTACAGGCCGAGGATGTGCGCAATCAGGCGACCGAACCCGAAGCCGAGGAATGCTGGTCTGCCAACGAAGAAGACTTTAACGCTACGTCGCTCGACCAACTGCTGAGTGAGAACGACCACCTGAAAGCGGGTGATACCGTTTGGGTCGGCGAAGCCGTGCGACCCGACCCGGCGCAACTGGTCAACGAAGACGGCATTATCGAGAACATCGGCGAGGCCGCGTATGACATCGCTGGAGAGCACGCGGAAGACTACCCGGAAGTGACCAACGAGCAGGCCAAGGAACTGGAATCGTTGGTCGCCGACTGGATCAAGCGCACCTGCCCGCCGACCTTCTGGACCGTCACGAACATCCGGCCGTACCGCCTGAGCCATGACGACTTCCCGAATGACTCAACGCCGATCCACGCCAACATTGATTTCGCTGCCCCGAGCACCAGCCAAACCAGCGAACAACAGGGAGGCGAGTGATGGACAACCAAGCATGCTCCGCATCCATCCAGGGGCCGGGCCTGTGCCGCAACGGCTTCTTGCAACAGGCTTCCTGCCACGGCATGGGCTTCACCTGCCCGACCTGCGGCAAAGCGTCTGAGCGCACGCCAATGTGCATGCAGGAAGACGTGCCGCCGCGCCACTTCTCGCTGTGGTTCAACGAGAACGGCCTGCCGAAGTTCGCCCAGGCCGAGGCGGACAACCGCACTAGTAGCGACAAACAATAACGAGGACTGAACGATGAATAAGAACACCACCGCAGCACAGCCGCTCGACCTGGACAAGCTGGAAGCACTGGCGCTCGCATGGCAGAACGAAAACTGCAACCACTGGTACAACGACTTCGAACTTTCTGACGGCATCAGCTACGAGCCTGCGGCCAATTTCATCACTGGCTTCAGTCCTGCTACGGCTCTCGCCCTGATCGCTCAGGCACGCGCCGCCCAGTCTGTACAGGCTGGAGAAGCGGTAGACGCACGGCGGGCCGCGTCACTCGGGATGCAGAATCAGGCCAACTTCCGCGCGGCATGTGCGCGCCAAGGCGTTCAGCCTTCACAGGAGTTGTTTAGCTTGTGGCAGGACGCCCGCGCCACCCTTGCCCCGGTAGCCGCCCAGCAGGCCGCAGCCGTGGCAGCGCCGAGTGATGAGCAGTCGAACGTATTGCCGCCCTTCGCGGCACCCGCTGGCCAACTTAGCTTTGACGACGCGACTATCGAAGAGGCTGCGTTGAAGCACGTTGCTACGGACTGGCACCGGATTTCCCACCTGATTCCGGACTACCGCTGCACTGAACAATTCGCGCGACTGAAAGCATTTGCCGAAGAGTTAGCCCGCCGGGGCCGCGCGCAGGGCGGCAACACGAGTACCGAAAGCTGCTCGGCTGTCGCAGCGACGACCAGCGAGGATGCGCGGGATGCTGCGCGGTATCGTTGGATTCGAGACTCAGGCAACCTGCCAATGATCACCATCGGTGGCCGCTGGTATGGCACCCAACACGACAAGTGTCTTGATCTTGATGCAGCCATCGACGCAGCCATGCGCGCCACCCAGCAGGAGGGCGGCAATGCGTAACGCTACGTTGATTGCGGCGATCGCCGCTGCGCTCTCGCAAAAGGTCGCGCCTGCTAAGCCGGCCAGTGAGGCGCAACCCAAAGGTAAGCCTCGCGCCCAGGTCTCGCGCTGCATGGGCATGGATTGTTTTTGCGGTGGCGATTGCCCCGATCTGAAAAGGAAACCGAATGAATAACCAGAACCAAGGCGCGAGTATTGAAGCCGAGCGCGAGTATCTGCGCTGGTGGACCGCCATCGAAACCGACACGCGCAAGTCAATGATGGTCAGTGCTCATCGTGAGCCGGAAAGGCTGCATGCGCTGGTGAAGATGGCTTTCTGCGCAGGGCTGGACGCCGCCCGCCGCACCCCTGCTGCCGCTGTCGGAGCGGGAGAGCTGCCGCCGATGCCGGACCCGATGGTTTCGACCAGGCATGGCACACCTTGCTATACCGTTGGTCAGATGATGGACTACGCCCGCGCCGCTGTCGCAGCTGATCGCGCACAGCGCCATGCACCAGTAGTGCGAGAAGTGCCGGATGATGGCGAGCCAATCTACGGGCAGCGCGAGGAGGAAGCGGGCCACAAGATCAAGGCCGCCGGACTCATGGAGGAGGCGTCAATTCTGTGCGAAGCCGCACGCCGCTCCCAAGCTCGCCTCGACTACAGGTTCGCCGCCTCTACCGCCACTGTGACCGCCCCGGCGCAGCCTGCCGATGCAAACTGGCAGTACCGCGTCAGCGCTGGCCCGGCAACAGGCTGGAGCCAGTGGCATCCCGGTCGTGGCGATGAGTTCGAGAACAGCTATAAGGTTGAGCGCCGCCGCGTTACCGCCGCACCCGCTGCGCAGCAAGGAGCGCCGATCAGCGCCGACCGCCGATTCATGGACGCGCTGGACGCCTACATGGACGCCGTGACCTATGACGAGCGCAACAGCGACAAGCGTATCGCGTGCCGCTTGGAGATCTTCGCCGCAGCCAACGCCTGGCGTGCAGCCATAGCAGGTGCTGCGTCGGCCCTTGAAAAGCTGCCTCAATGGATCGATGACCTCAAAGGGAAAGACCCGACCATCGATGACCTGATCACCTACATCCTGTATGTCCGCGCCCTAGCTGCGCGCTACAGCACGAAAGTCGATCAGCTTCTCGCCGCTCCTGCTCCTGCTCCTGCTCCTGCTACTGCGGGGATGGTGGAGGATGCCAAGGATGCGGCGAGACTCGACTTCCTTGAGCAGATTGCTGAGCGCAAGGAAGACTCGATGCCCAACGTCCGCGCCTTCGGAAAGACCTTCGTAGCCGAAACGTTGCGCGAAGCCATCGACGCAGCTATGGCCGCTCAGCAGGCCCAAGCCAGCGCCAAGTGGTTCGCCGCCTGGATGGATGAATCGGGCCGCCCGAAGCTGGCTCAGGTGATCGCCAAGGAAAGCGGCGCTATGGGCGACGATCTGAAAGGAGTCGAACATGGCTGAGAAAACCATCGTGCAGGATGTGATCGACATCTTCCGAGGCGCTGGCTTCGAGGTGCGCGAGTACCTGGGCACGGGCAACCCGTTCACGGTAGTCGGCTCGCTCGACAGCGCGGCGATCTTGCTGGAGAAGATCCTGGCCACGGAGCAGCCCGGCGTCGAGCGCTTCCACTGGACGCGTAAGGGCATGGTGCTCGACAAGAACGGATTCTACATCCACCGCCGCGCCAGCGACGATCTGAACTTGGCCGCCTCTCAGGAGGCAGCGAGCGCCAAGAGTGGCGAGAAGGCTACCCCGGAAACCAAAAAGGAGAACGAATAATGACCAAGGTTCAAGTAGTTGACTGGGGCGACAACGCCTTTAAGCGCACGAAGAAGGCAACCGGCACCGCATCCAGCGAAGTGATTGCCGAGGTGGAGGTCGCTCGATTCACTGGCCTGAGTTTCGACGGCGGGCGCCTGGATATTGCAGGGTATCCGGACACCATCTGGATCTCGTCCAATCAGTGGTCGATCAACATCGATCCGACGGAGCCGACCAATGGCTGATAACCACCTCAACATCGAAGCCGGCTTTACCTGCTACAACTGCGGCGCAAAAGGAAGTCATCACGAAGGCTGTCCAGCGGTCCGCCGCGCTCCTGTCGCCGATGGTGCGGCACTACGCTGGAAGTTCAATGGCATCGCGGGCCTAAAGCCGTATCTGACCGATAAGCAATACCAAGCGCAGACGCCAGGCACGAAGAAATGGTACGACCCGATCTGCGACCGATGTGGCCCTGATGATGGTGCGGCAGTAGACCTGCCGGAGTTGCCGCAGCCCGCATTCCATACTCAGCACGGCTATGTCTACCTCGCCGAGCAGGTCGAGCAGATCCAGCGCGAAGCCATCTCTCACTACCTGCGCAAGCAAGCCGGCCAGGTTGGCGAACAGCGCGAAGCAGTCAAGTTCGCGGCGGTCCTGCGCAACACCATCGTGGCCGCGAAGAAGGAGCGCAACTGGTTCCTTGCTGATCTGGCGCGCGACACCCTGCACCAGCTGGCAGCACTGGAGGCGGGTCAGGAAGGCGAGCAGCCGACTATCAATAAAGGAGAGAATGCGTGAAAGCTTACAAATTGGAATTGCTTGTCATCGACTTCGAGAATTACGGCCCCGAATCGCTTTCGGTCATTGCCGAGAATGCGCGCGGGCTAGACCCGACCGTCATGTCTATCGAAGGTCGCGACATCGGCGAGTGGACCGACGACCACCCGCTCAATAAGCACGATACCGCCGAAGCTGAATACAAGCGTCTGTTCGCCCCTGTCTCCGCCCCTACTGCAGGGGAGAGACAGAGCATTGCCGACGATCCGGAATTTAACGAGCTGCTGGCCGCGTTCGGCCACAACTGGACCGAGGGCGACGAGAAGCAGGCCGGGAGCCGTGCCGCCCTCATCGCCCACATCGACACCTTGTTGCAGGGCGCTCGCAGTGCTGGCGATGCAGTGCCGGCAGGGTTCAAGCTGGTGCCAATCAAGGCTGATGCGATGATGCTGCGCGCGGGCATGCGCCATTTCAGTGACAAGCGATCCCCTGCGAACAAAGCATGGGAATGCTACCGCGACATGATCGGCGCTGCTCCTGCTCCTGGCAATACCGAAAAGCCGGGACTAGACCCAGAGCAGCAGACCAGTGCGCAATTCTCGGCGCTGGGCAATATCGAAGAAGGAGAAAACGCATGATCGAACGACAGCAGGATCGCCGGCAGAGCCAGGCCATATTTTACGACGCGATCACTGATCGCCGCAGTCTCGAGCGCCGGGATCAACCGGCGGTTCCCGCGCAACCGGGAATGATCCGGCCGGCGCCGGGCGAGGTTCCGCCGCGGGTCGAGCGCCGTCGATTTCCGGATACTGGAATGGAATAGGGGAAGGGGATGTCGGATACATTTTTGGCAGCGGAAGAAGTGCGCGAGCTGACGGGGCGCACTAAGCACGCACTGCAGGCGGACCAGTTGCGCGCGCAGGGCATTCCGTTCTTCACCAATGCAGTCGGGCGCCCGATTGTCCCGCGCGCGGCGATCGAGGGGCGGGTGAAGACGGCAAAACCACCCGAGAAGGTATGGGTGCCGGACGTATTACGGAAGGGATGATGTATGGGCCGCAGGCCAACGAAAAACTTGAACCTGCCGAAGGGGATGCGCGCGCGCGTCAGGGGAGGGCGGACCTATTATCTGCTCGACCTGGGCGGGCGGCCGCGCCGGGAGGTGCCGCTCGCGGTCGATGATTACGTGGCCGCAGTGCAGAAGTGGGCGGAGCTGACAGTAAGCGCGGTGCCGGCCGCCGCCGCGATCACGCTCCGGCACGCGGCCGAGCGCTACATGCGCGAAGTGCTGCCAGGGAAGGCCCCAGGGACGCAAAAAAATAACCTGCGTGAGCTGGAGGTGTTGTACCAGTTCTTCGACAAGCCGCCGATCCCGCTGGACAAGATCGAACCTATGCACGTGCGGCAGTACCTGGACTGGCGCGTGCGGATGACGAAGGAAAAGGCAGTCGAGGCAAACAGGCAGCGTGCACGCGAGAAGAAGCCGTTGCAGCCGGTGCCGCCAGACCTTGGGCACGTGAGCGCGAACCGCGAGAAGGCGCTGCTGTCGCACATCTGGAATTTCGCGCGCAACGAGGGATTGACCAACAAGGCCAACCCGTGCGCGGGTATCAAGGGGCACGAGGAAGATGGGCGCGACGTCTACATCGAGGATGATGTCTATCAGGCCGTACACGACGCCGCTGAGCCGCCCCTCAAGGATGCGCTCGACCTGGCCTACCTGACTGGGCAGCGGCCGGCGGACGTGCTGAAGCTCACGCGCGCCGACGTCAAGGAAGGGGCGCTGTGGCTCCGACAGAGCAAGACCAAGCACAAGCTCCGCATCGCCATCGAGGGCGAGCTCGCAGCGCTGCTCGAACGCATGGCGCAGCGCAAAGTGATGGGGCTCGGCCTGATCAACATGCCAGACGGGACGCCGATGACGAAGTTCATGATGCGCGGCGCAATGGACCGTGCGCGCGCCGTTGCCGCCGCCGCGCGGCCCGACCTAGCCGAACGCATCAAGGAATTCCAGTTCCGGGATCTGCGCGCGAAAGCGGCGACGGACAAGGACGAATCGGCCGGCATGGCCGCGGCCCAGGAGCAGCTCGGACACACGACGCCGACCATGACGCGCCAGTACGTCCGGCACCGCAAAGGCAAGCTGGTAAAGCCCACGAAATAGAATTTTGCGGAAAGGCTTTGCGATTGCGGAAAAGCGTAAGGCAGAGCCAAATTGCTAAACGCCGCACCAGTGCTATAATCCGGGCCGGCGCGGGCATGGCGAAATTGGTAGACGCATCAGACTTAAAATCTGCCGCCGCGAGGCGTGCCGGTTCGATTCCGGCTGCCCGCACCACATCACCCATTCATTTGGGGCCTTGCATG
>Ga0308166_1000724_pt1 | contig 40940 bp, 40 predicted proteins | sample PhyCR2_2_FD_202137 | JGI IMG/M metagenome (GOLD analysis project Ga0308166, IMG submission 202137) | Phyllosphere microbial communities from UC Gill Tract Community Farm, Albany, California, United States - DLSLCC.R2 | ecosystem: Host-associated > Plants > Phyllosphere > Unclassified | place...
GGCCACTGGCCAGCGAGCTGGCCGCTAAGGTCTCCACGACGTGCGTCGTGTCGTGGTGTGTCCCTGCTCATCCCCCCAACGGTGCCTCATGTTCCAGTGGTTCGACGAGGAGGGCTGGTCGTAGCACCGTCGCTCATTCAGCGCAAGGGAGGCTTCGCCGCCTTCGGCGCCCTTGCGCTGCCCTCACGCCGTCGCCACTTGCCCTCTGCCTCGACGAACTCACCGAAACATGGTTTCAGCAACCGACAAAGGAGAAACAGCATGACCACACAAAACATCAACACCGCCCCGGCCGAATCTACCGAAACATGGGATTCTAGAATTGAGATCCAATTGACTGTGTTTTACCAAGGATGCGGGGACGACGAAATATTTACGTTCTTCAGCCTGAGTGATTTTTTGGCGTTCCGTGAGCAATACCCAGAGGGCGGGAGCACAACGTACAGATACCAGCTTAGCGACAGTATGAATACAAAAGGCTGGGCATGTGAATCAAACGAATTGAGTGCGTTCGTTCAAGGTGTGAATGAGTACCTAGCGCGCAGTGTTAAGCATCAAGACTTGAATACGCCCTATAAGCGCACCGATGGATTCATAAAAAACGTTGAGTCTGCCCATCCATTCGATGTTATTCGCGCCGATGTTGTGCTGGAGCGCATGAACGCAAAAGCGCATTTTGGTTGTGGCCTGCATTATGAGATATACCAATACAATTTGATCTCAAGCGCAATGAAATACCTCGAGAGACTCCCTGAACGTGACCGCCCAACATTTGAAAAAGCAGCGGAAAACATTGGGCTCAAACTGATAGAAGCCGAATTAGAGCAGTGCGCTAACGCTTATTGCGATTTGACCAATGAGTTGTTTGAGGATTACTAAACACTGCGGAACTTCTATTTTACGCCGTCCGCAGGGGGGGGGCGTAAAAATAAGCAACAGAACGTGGCGCAGGGTTTGTTGTCTGGTTTCTGCATTTGAGAATTAACCCAAGGTGACCAATAACCTTGTGAGTCGGTTTGGTTAATGACGTGGGGTAAGCATGGAAAAAATACGCGGCATTAAATGCAGCACGTTTCATATCAGTAAAGATGACGCTGAAATATTTTGCGAGTGTAGTCGGCGAGAAGGGTATTGGTTACACGACACACACTATGGCTATTTGTTAGTGCTCAGTGGGTATAAATATCCGTGTCTAAAGCTCAAAGGACTGGGCATTTCTAAATCCGTGAGAAAATTAGTGTTTAGATTAATAAGAGAGCAGGGGATTGAAATTCTCTTGTTCGATCGCGATGCCGACACGCTAGAGGGATTTGGGACTTTTGCGTGGTAATAAAAAGCCTGCAATAAAGCAGGCTTTTAACATTGGACCCCTCTATCGACATTAATGCGGTGCCGCATTAATGCTTTCCTCTTTCTTCATTGGCGATAGCGCTGTTATTTCTGGTGAGGGTGAAGGCGATATGCCTTTCTGGTTTTCTTCACGTTGCAACATGTCTCTTGCCAACAGAACGCGGTAAATGTTTTTAATGTCCGCCGCATAACTTCGACGTTGTTTGATTAATTTTTGTGACGGTCCGGTATTATACATGCCGACACTGTCCCAGTTCCTGCCGTAAGATTTGAAGTTGTGTGCTAATACCCATGCGCCGGTGTAAATGCAGGTGCAGGGTTCTTTGAGTAACCTTTCCCGCGTAATATTAAACTTCATTAATGCAGAGTAATGGGAGCTGTTCACCTGCATGCCGCAGACATCTTCCGTTTTATTCCTGTTACCGCCGTTGATAGCTGCCATTTTGAGACGCGACTCTTTTATGGATATGGCTGTAAGCAGTAATGGGTCGATCCCGTAATCATGCCCCGCCTTGTTAAAACACATATCGACGTTCGCCTGCGCGGAAAACACCGCAGCGAGCGTCAAGAGTGGTAGCCATTTCATTAAGCACTTACCTCGAATAATTCGCCAAATAAGCTCAGCGGGGTTTTGCGGAAAAATACCCGTTCAGATCACTACATGCAAGTTAATTAGTTACAGACGCGCACATGGCGCTTCGCGGGCCATGAATGGCACTGGCAAAATATAAAGTAAATCAAAAGGAAGAGTTATTTGGTCAAGCCGCTTCTGAGATAAGAATTACATCACACCCCACGCAAGATTACATCTTGCTGTTTTTGTGTTTAAAAACAGGTGGTTACATTGAAAATATTATGATTTTTTTGAAATAAGGTTAAAAATTGTCATAGGATTGTATGACATAGCAGTAACTAATCCTACGACATGGTGTCACACAATCCTACTACCTGATGTTCACTAATCCTACGACACAATATCATAGGATTGTAGATATCGTTATAGAACAAGGAAATAACTAGTACAGTGCTGGATTGTACGATATGAAAAAAGGCAAATTAATAGGATTGTACGACACATAAAAAGCGCATCATCATAGGATTGTACTACCTGTATAAGCGGTGTAATATGCCGGAAAATCACCCTCCAGAGCTACGGCAGGCACAAAGCCTGATAGCACGAAAAAACAAAAGAAATAAATCTAAGATTCAACCCATTAATAACGGAGAGAGACATGGGCAGACTTGCCATTTACGTCAAAGATAAAATTGAAAATGAAATCAGAGAGATTGTCCAACTTGAGATACAAAATGGAGCCAAGGCAGGGGAAGTAAATATTTCTTCGACCTGTAACGAAATACTCCGGCTCGGACTCATCATGCACAAGGCCAGAAATACCGAAGAAACATTTAATCAGAGAGAGTGGAGCAGGGATGTTATCCGAATGCTCGGCGGCTCAAAAGAAGGCATTAGCATCCTTCTGATGATGGTTACGGAAATGTACGTCAATATGCTCGGAGAGAAAGGCGGAGAGAAAGTCGAAGAGTATTTATCGCAATATCTGACGTCAATTCAAAACGCAGAAGATGAACACGAAGCCAAGCACTTCGTGTCACAAGAAGAGGCTTAACATCCCCATCATTTAGCGCCAGCACCCACAGGAAAATCAAACGTTAATCAATAATAAATCCGGGCATCGCTGCCCGGAATAAGATCTGCAATCGTGACTTAAGCTATATTTTTTCCTGCTTATCACGCGTCAACGGATTTTCTGCCTCCGCCACTTTTGACGTCACGAACTCATCAAAGAGCAACGCCAGCGCACGCAGCCTTTGAATCTCCTCACTTTCCGGAAACTGCTTGTCCGTTAAATAGTTCAGCGAAGCCAGCAGCCGCTGAACTATTTCCTGATTCATGCTTCGCTGATTAAACTGCGCGTTTATCTCCATGTCCTTTTTAAGATTCACCGGAAAACTACTGCTAAACCTTTTCATTTTTCCGGGCACGAACTCGCGCTTACCCTCCAGCGGCAACTCCGCCGGTAAATATTTTTCCCTTAGCATCGCCAAATGCGACTGAATAAACTCATCGAATAATCGGGTAAGCGCAACAAATCGCTCACCCTCCTCGGTTTTAATAATGGGCTTCTTAGGCGTGTAATCCATCGAGTGGACGAGGCGCGACACCACCTCATCATTCATGCTCACACCCCTGACGCGGGCCGCCACCCGAAGCTCCATGAGCAGGTTCTCTGGGGCCCAGAGGACGCGGTAGCGAACCTCACCCAGCATGTATTTTCTTGGCCGACCGCGACGCTCGGCAATTTTTTCTTTAACTTTCATGTAAGTACACCCAATTCAAGAAGTGCAGCAAGAAATTCCTGAATGAGCGTACCCCCTTCAAGCGTTAAGAAAAATCTTAATAAAAAGAAAAACTGTGACCTTGCTCACAGTTTTTTTTTTTTTGACTCATTGTAAGATGCGCATGCGTTACGCCTGTTTACGCAAGATGACGTTTTTCTTACTCAAATCGAGGATTTTTTACAATGAAAGCAGTCCCAACTAACTCTGCTATGTCGGAGGGGGTAGCGGTAGCTTTGCCTGAAGGCAGAGATAATCGCCAAGATGGGGTTATCGGCCCAATCAGCTATCTCTTTAATTCTTTTTCTTCCTCTCGTTTAATCTCTGCTATTTCACGTTCACCCACCGCCAAACGCCAATTACTTTTTGCTTCACTGCTACTGGCGGCGATTATTTTTCCTCATCTCGCCAGTGCGGAAGATTTATTAGCCTCACAAAAAGCCAACGCAAATGACACATTCGGTCATGGCTCGACGGTCGAATGGTATTTATATGTCGGCGAAATTCTGGTGTCCGTTTTCGGATATATTAAATCCCGCAACCCAATGGTATTTGGCGGTCTTCTCGTCGTAATGTTAGCAACCCGCTCACTCTTCGCCATCATTGGTTAATTAACCAATGGGCGAGGACTCCTCGAAATACAAGTTCCCCGAAACGCTCAACCAACAAAAACGATTTATTGGTCTGCCACGTGAAGAAGCCATTGTTTTACTTCTGTGCGGTGTCATTGGTTTTTATTGTGACATTTTAATCGTGATGTTGGTCGTCGGCGCCATTCTCTGGCTTTTAATTAGACACCTTAAAAAAGGGCAGGGGTCAACGTGGCTTCTAAACCTTCTTTATTGGTACTTGCCGACGGTGTTATTTCGGGTCCAGTTCCGGCGCGTCCCGACGTCAAGTCATCGCCACTGGATGCAGTAGCCTAATGCGCCACTTTCGGGTGGCGCTTTTTCTGATTTAAGGAAGACGCTATGAAGTATCAAGTCCAGGAGACCCGCCACCGCGTCACGATGCTGACCATCGGCACGCTGGGTTCTTTATTGGCCGTCAGTATCGCGGGGAATTGCATTACCGGCTCGCTGGCATGGCACTTTGCTAAAACCCAAAAAACCATTACCACCCCGATGCTGTTCGACCGGTCGTTTACCTCCGACGCCACGCAGGGTGACGCCAATCTCAACTTTATGCTGGTTCGCTCTTTTATCAGCCTTCGCCTTAGCGTGACGCCGGAGACGGTGGACGCCCAGCACGAGGCGCTGCTGCGCTACGTACCCGCAGAAGTGCGCCCCGAAATGAAAAAGGCGCTGGCCATCGAGTCGCAGTACATCAAGAAGTACGGCGTTTCATCGATATTCCGCATTACCGAAGAGTCGCTTGACCCGCGCACGGGCGACATCACCGTCAGCGGCACGCTGTCTGCCAGCACCACCAACGGCAGCCTCAAGCTCGACCTACCTGACGTTAACAAAGCCTACAGGCTTAGCCTGCACTACGTGGACGGACTTATTCGCCTGACGGCCTTCCCTGAAGTGCAACCCCCGCAATCTGCCAGTAAACAGCCTCAGGGATAACCTCATGAAAGCACGACTTCTTGCCGCGCTCGTGGCCTCATCGCTTGCCTCGACCGCCATGGCGGCCGTCAGCGGGCCTGCCAGCACGGTGTTTGAAAACGACGCGCATCTCAAGGCGCAGCTCAGCAATACCAGCCCGAACAAAATCATCATCGACGGCGAACTCATTACCCACGTCTCAGGTCCGGACGGTGCCTTCCTGCAAGACAACACCGACGAGGGGGCACTGCTCATTACGCCTCAGACCGGCCAGCCGTTTACGGTGTTTTTGGAAACCGCGAGCGGCATCGGCGCGTCGATTGATATCACCCCGAAGCCAGGCACTGGCAAGACGCTGCGCCTCGTTCCCGCATCGGCGCCGAAGAAAGACAACCCTGACGCCAAGGCGTGGGAAGAAAGCCAGCCGTGGGAGAAAACGCTGGTCATGATTGCCCGCACCGTGGTCAACGGCGGCACGCCGGAAAATTACACCGTGGCACCCGCAGACCGCGCACCCGCCTACAACCCTGCGCTGGGCATTACCCTGACGCCTGAACGCCAGCTGGTCGGTTCACACCTGCGCGTCATGCGTTATCGCATGAAAAACACCGGTTACATTTCGCGCCCGCTGACTGAAAAGCTGTTCTGGCAGAAAGGCGTGCGCGCCGTGATGTTATCTACCCCGACCCTGTACGCCAACGGCGAGGGGTACGTGTGGGTGATTTTCTCCACTGAGACGGGAGAGGGTGCATGAGCAACATTAATACCGCTACGCGCCGCAAGCAGTGGCTGACCGCCGGCTCGGTGGCGCTCGCCCTCGCAGCGGGCGGGGGTGCCATCTGGGGGTACACCCAGCACCAGGCGGCCCAGAAAGCGCCGCAGCAGGCCGCCACGGCCGACATGACCGGCGGGCTGATAACCAGCAGCTTTAATGACACCGTGGCCGCCTCGGCGCTGGCACAGCAGCAAAACAAGACGTCGGGCCTTGAAAGTTCGGTTGCGCAACTCAAGCAGGAGTCGAAAACGCAAACCGAGAACATGAACAAGAAGTTTGACGAGCTGATGAACAAGATTCAGCAGATGCAAAGCGAGAGCAAGTCCGCTGGCAGCGGCGCACCGGCGACCCCGCCAGCCGGTCCCAACGCCCCGCAGGGCAGCGTACCAACCGGCCCGTCCAAGCTCCCGCAGTGGAACATCAGCGACCCCGGTCGCAGTCCTAACGGCGGACAGGGCGGCCAGCCCTATCCGGGACAAGGGCAGGGCACCGGCTTTTATCCGGACGTCGGCACCGGCCGCCTCGGCGGGATGGTGAGAAAAACCTTCTCTTACTCCTCGCTGCAAAACAAGAAAACCAAGCTGCCGTGGATACCGTCCGGCTCGTTTTCAGAGGCGGTGATGATTGAGGGGGCCGATGCGAACGCCAGCGTGACCGGCCAGCAAAACACCTCCCCCGTCGTTATCACGCTGATTGGCGACGTCTCGATGCCGAACGGTCGCACCTACAACATGGACCAGTGCCGCGTCACTGGCGAAATCTGGGGCGACATCTCCAGCGAACGCGGCGAAGTGCGCACCAAGAGCATCAGCTGCATCCTGAAAAACAACAAGCACATCGACATGCCGTTCGAAGGCCACGTTGCCTATCAGGGCAAGCAGGGCATTCGCGGTACGCCGGTCATGCGTAATGGAAAAATCATCGGCTACGCCGGCGCGGCTGGCCTGCTGTCCGGTTTTGGCGAGGGCATCAAGTCGGCGGCAACGCCGTCCGTAGGCCTCGGCGCGACCGCCACCTCCGGCGCAGGCGATATCTTCAAGCAGGGCATCGGCGGCGGGGCGAGCAAGGCGGCTGACACGCTGAGTCAATACTGGATTAAACGCGCCGAGCAGTATCACCCCGTTATCGATATCGGCGCGGGCAACCTCGTGACCGTGGTATTCCAGCAGGGGTTCAGGCTTGAAACCATCGAAGACGTGGAAACGGATAAAGAAGCTAAAGACGCCCCGAAAGCGGCGGTGCAGCAGGTCTCCAACGCCGTGAGCACCTCGCGAAGCGATGCCACGGGAACGCCGGCGCTCAACCCTGATGAGGTTCTGCGTCAGGCAAGCCAGCTGAAGCTTGGCGACACTATCAACTAAAAGAGGGAAGTCATGGAAAACTGGTATGTAGCGCAAACGCAATACGCGCAGGAAAAACGCGCGCAGCAGCACTTAGATAATCAGGGCGTCACCTGCTTTTTGCCACTGTATACCACGCAGGTGCTGGATGACGGCAAGATAAAAGCGGTCAAGCCGCAGGCGCTGTTTCCGGGCTACCTCTTTGTTCGCTTCGATCCGGAAGTGATTCACACCACCACCATCAAGAGCACGCGCGGTATCTCCTCCCTTATCAGCTTTGGCGGCCTGCCTTCGGCCGTACCCGATAGCGTGGTCGATGCCCTGATGCATCATGACCACCTTTCGCCGGAGCCGACGGCCCCCGTACACGGTGACCGGGTCGAAATACGGAGCGGGCCTTTTGAGGGGCTGGAAGCGGTCTGGCACGAACCGAACGGCACCAAGCGCGCCATGCTGCTGCTGAACCTGATGAATCGTGAGGTGAGAATTCCGGTAGGCGGAAACCGGACCGCCAAGGACCTGCGCTTTAAGCTTCTGGGGCGGGGGACAGCAGCATGTTAAGACGCCGAGAACGCATGGATAAGTCAACCAGCGCCCAATGGAGTTCTATATGTCGAAGCTGAGTAAGAATACCGGGTTATCTTTTTTCATTTTTGTGCTGGCCTTTGTCGCCTATTTTAGCCTCTGGGCCTATATCAATCACCGTCCCGGCCTACTGCCCAATTGGGTGGTATGGCGGGGTAGTCTGGTTGTGGGATGCCTTTATTTAATCGGCGTTTTTTTCCTAGCCAGAGACAACCCTTCCACCCTCTATACCATTTTGATTGCCTTAGTTATCCCACTGGCTGTGATGCTGATATGGCTAGTAGGGTTCGCATTTATTTATTGGCGTCTTCCCCAGTTAAGTGCGAATGATGTAGATGCTCTATTTTTGTTTGAAGGCATTATTGTGATTTTGGGTGTCTTCTTCGAGAGGGTCATTAAATTCATCATCGCCTTCTGGTAGTTACCCAGCTCAGCACTGAGCGCAATCAACTTTTACCTACGCACCCGCTAATATACCCAGCTAAAAGTTGGGAATGCCCAAAAATTGCTGATAGCCCAAAAGAGGGAAGCGATGACGCAAAGTGAACAAAGCAGTAAAGAACAAGAACGCATGCTGGAGGATATCTGGTCGGCCGCAGGCAGGTGGAGCTTCGAAAAACAGGTCAATGATAACGTTGTCAAAGCGCGTTGGTCGATGTGCATGACGGCGACCACTACGATGCTTATCCTGATTGGCCTCAACGGGTTTTCCCTGTTTACGTTAGGTGGTTTTGTATTGCTCGTCGTGGCTGCTCTGGTAATCAATCGCAATCAAAGAAGATTGCCTTTAGATAAATGGCGTTCGCACATCGATAAGCAGTTAAAAAACTACCAACCCAGAAATGCCACCGCTTTCGCGGCTCTTCAGCAGGAGATGAGAGAAAAAGGCCGCCTTGAGCTTGAGATGGTTAAGGCGTGGTTAAAAGAGGAGGTGCGGGGAACGCAGCTCACTGCTTGGTAAATCGCGAGCACACCCCATAATTCGCCTTTCTTCGTCCCACAGCCGTTTCTCGCACTTCGTTAACCTTCAGCATTTCCCATCAATCAACACACACTTTTTAAGGGCGGCTGGCCGCCCGGAGAACCCCCATGCTTAAAACTCTCTCAGGCGTGCTGCTCTGCGGCATGCTGACCGGCTGCGCCGGTATGAATTCTGATTTCGACTGCAATAAAACCGCCACCGACCAGTGCCTCTCCATGTCCGATGCCAGCCACCTCGCCGCCAAAGGCAAAAGCCTTGATGACCTGACGGCGGGGGCGCAGGCCGTCCCAAAGCCTGCCGCTGAGTCGCTCGGCTCACCGGCGAATACCAAGCCGAACGTCTCCCCTGACCGCCCCATCAGTGTCGCCAACATCGCGCCGAGACCTATCGCGGGGTCATCTGTTGGGAACGGCGGTTCAATGCTCAAAGGCAGCGCGCCGGCGAACGTCACCACGGCAACACCTTACACACCAACCTCGCGGCCGGTAACGCCGGTTGACTATGCGGGCGCGGGCCACGTAGACGCCAAGCGTATCCCTGACGCCACGCAGCGCCTCTGGATTGCGCCGTGGGTGGATGAGCAGGACAGCTTCCATCAACCCGCCGTCGTGGAGTTTGTGAAGAATAAATCTCGCTGGGACGGTGATTTCCGCGTTATCAGCGAAGGAGAGTAACGATGATTGGCACAGTGATTGACCAGCTCGCGAACATCTTCGCTGGCAGCAAAGACGAAGGGGGCGCTAAATCCGCCTCTGACATGCTTCAGCAGCATCTGAATTACCCCTCCATCACCAGCCTGTTACCTTATCGCCAGTACGATGAAAACGCCGACATGTTCATTAATAAAGGCTCGGTCGGCTTTATTATGGAGGTTGCCCCGCTGGCTGGGGCTAACCAGCAGGTCGTGCAGGCTTTGGACGACCTGCTTCGCAAGAAGATGCCCCGCAAAACCCCTATCTCCGTCATCATGGTGGCGAGTAAGTGCGTCGGCGAAATGCTCGACCGTGGACTGAGCAAAGAGATGTGGAAAGGGGGGATGGCACCCCGTCTCAACGCCATCTCGAAGGCATACTGGGAGCGCGCGGCGCTCAAGGGGCTGGCAAACGAACGCGAGTACCCGCTGTACTTGCGCACCTATCGCGTTTTTCTGGTGTATGCGAAGTCGGGCAAGGGGGGTATCAAAACCATGGACGCCATGGCGCAGCTGCGCGACTCGCTGCGCGTCTCGATGATGGCCGCCCATATGGAAACGCGACGCGTAAACGTGTCCGAGTTTCTCTCAGTCATTCGTGAACAGATTAACTATCGCTCCGGTCAGGTGACAAAAAGCTCTGACCACTGGAACCCGGATCAGGAACTGCATCGCCAGTGCGTTGACCACAGTACCGAGATGGAAGTGAATCCGGGCTATCTTCGAGTGACCACCGCGCGGCAGCCGGAAGACAGACGCCTCGGTGACGGGCGTGATGCACCGGTGTCCAGCAGCCGCATTGTCAACATGCAGCTGACCAAAACGCCGAACCAGTTCGCGCTGTGGCAGGCGGCCGATAACCTGCAAAACATGCGTTTCCCTGACCTTGGCATTCCCTGTCCTTTCATTATGAGCTGGACGGTGTCTGTCGAAGAACAGGTGAAAAGCCAGAACGAGGCGTTCAACAAAGAGCAGGACTTAGGGAAAAAGGCGTCAACGGCCTATGCCAAGATGTTTCCCGGCACCCAGCGCGCCTATGAAGAGTGGCGCGAGCTGCGGCAGGGGCTGGCGACCAATGAAATCTCCATGTGCGATTTCAACTTTAACCTGACGCTGTTTACCCCCGACAGCAACAGCGAGCAGCAGGAGTGCGAGGACGCGGCGATTAACGTGTTCCGTAAAAACGAGCTTGAAATCTCGGCCCCGCGCTTCCAGCAGCTGCGAAACTGGCTCTCCAGCTTCCCGTTCATGATGCAGGAGGGGCTGTGGGAGGACATGGTGCAGATGGGGGCAACGCTGCGCTGCAAGAGTTTTAACGCCGTCAACCTGATGCCCGTGGTCGCCGAGCGCCAGATGTCAGCGGTGGGTAGCCCGTTACCCACCTACCGTAACGCGCTGGCGTTCTTTGACATGTTCAGCGAGAGCAACGGCTCCACGAACTTCAACATCGCCGTCACCGGCACCACGGGAGCGGGCAAGAGCTTCTTTATACAGGAGATTTTAAGGCAGGTTCTGAACGCCAACGGCTTTGCGTGGGTCATTGACATGGGGGCCAGCTACAAGAACTTCTGTCAGCAGGCCGGCGGAGTGTATCTCGACGGCGCAACGCTGCGCTTTAACCCGTTTGCGAACGTCACCAACATCAATGAGTCCGCTGAAGGCATCACCGGCCTGCTGACCGTGCTCGCCAGCCCGAACGACCCGCTGGATAAGGTCAGCGAGTCTATCCTGCTCAAAGCCGTGATAGCCGCCTGGGAGTCGAAGGGCAACAAGGCGCGTATCGATGACGTCGTGGCGTACATGATCTCGGAAGAGGTGACCATTGCCTATGACAGTCAGCCCACGATACGCGACCGTATTAACGAGCTGGTGCTGCTGCTTGACCGCTGGTGTACGCACGGGGCAGACGGCGAGTACTTCAACTCAGACAGCCCGACGCTGGATGGGGAAACCCGCTTCGCGGTGCTGGAGCTGCTGAGCCTTGAGAGCCGCCCGCACCTGCTGTCCGCCATCCTGTACTCGCTGATTCTGGCGATTCAGGAAAAGATGTACCACTCGCCGCGCGACCTGAAAAAAGTGGCCATTATCGACGAGGCGTGGCGTCTCTTCAGCGGGTCCAACCCGCACGCCGCTCGCTTTATCGAAACCGGCTACCGCACAGTTCGTCGCCACCGTGGTGCATTCATTACCATCACGCAGGGTATCAAAGACTTTACCGGCACCAAGGACCAGGCAGCGCCGCCAGCGGCGGCGGCGGCGTGGGACTGTAGCGGGACCAAGGTCACCCTGTTGCAGGATGCCAAAGCATTTAAAACCTACCTCAACGCTAACCCCGACCAGTTCAGCGAGATGGAAACGCAGGTTATTCGCGGCTTCCAGCCCGCCAAGGATACGGGATTTAGCTCGGTCATGATCTCCACCGGCGAACTGAGCTCGTTCCACCGCGTCTTTGTCGATCCGGTGACGCGCGCCATGTTCAGCACCCGTGGTCAGGACTTCCAGTACATGAACGAGGCGCAAAAAGCCGGGGCAACCAGCGAGGAGGCCGCCTACCTGCTGGCGTCCGAGCCGGACATGTATCAGGCGGAAATACGCGAACTTGAGATTTGGGCGGGCCTGCGGGCCGAAGACACAGAGAGGGGCTATCAGTGAGTGACAATAGCGATAACGTCTTGGATGCTGCGGAGGTGCGCGAAGGCATCATCATTAACACCAGCGATGGCACCATCATTAGATACGGCAGGGCACGCGTCACCCGCAAATGGGTGGCGGGGGCCGCTGCCGCCCTTGCGATTGTTGCCTTGACGACCGGCATTAGCGTGTTGGTCGCCAAGCAGTACCAGCAACAAACGGTGGTGTTTGATATGAAGGGAACCATTGACCTCTTTATGCAGCAGTCGGCCAAGCAAGCGCTGGACGAAAACACCGCGAAGGCGATGACCACGCGTTTTAACAACGCGCTGAAAGAAAGCCTGAACGCGTGGCAGCAGTCACACGACGCGCTGGTGCTGGTGCCGCCCGCCGTGGTGATGCCGCAGCGCGACATCACGCGAGAGATTCAGGCGGATATCGCCCAGCGGATGCAGGGGACGCCATGAGAAAACGGCTGGTTGTTCTGGCGCTGGCAGGCTTGCTGAGCCTGCCAGCGGCGGCCAAAGACCTCGGTACCATCGGCCACCTGTTCCCTATCGCCGAGCAGGACATGCTGGACTTTATCAGCCAGCGCCTGCAAAGCATGAAAGACAGCGGGGAGATGGACAAAATGCAGCGCGAAGCCGAGGCCCGTGTCAAAGAGCATGCGGTGCGGCCTGCCCCCGTGGCGGGCCTGACGCCTGCGAAGACCGATCGCACGTTCATGTATGACCCCACCTTTATTGTGAAAGAAACCTTGCGCGACATGCATGGCAACGTCATTGCCCGCGCCGGTGACAGCGTGAACCCCCTCGATAAAGTGCCGTTTAGCGAAACGCTGTTCTTCATTGACGGAGACAGCAAGGGCGAGATGGCGTGGGTGAAAGACCAGATACGCGGGGCGCAAAATTTTAAGGTCATTCTGGTGAATGGCAACATCCGCGACAGCAGCAACGCGCTGGACGAACCCGTTTATTTTGACCAGCTGGGCACGCTGACCGGCAAATTTGGATTTGAACATACGCCGGTGCGCATCAGTCGTGACGGGCGAACGCTGAAAGTTGAGGAGGTTGCACTTAAATGAGCCACTGCATCAAAGACAACAATATCGATACCACCAAGCGCTATGCGGCCACCATCCGCATGGACGAAGCGGATAAAATCGGGCTGCGCAAAATGGTCGATGAATACCCGCTTTATAACGAATCCGTGGTCATGCGCGCGGCGCTGCAAACCTTTCTTGCTCTAGAGCCAGCGCTGCGCAGCCAACTTATTCTGACCTCCTTGCAGAACGAGGATATCCGGCTGGTGCTGCAACGCAGCGGCAAGGTACTTAAAAATGGAGCTGCGTTATGACCTTCTTAGATATTTTTCGCTATGCCATGATCGCTTATATGATTTTGTATCTGTTGGATTGTTTCGATAAATATAGAGTGAGTAAAAATAAAACGCGTCCTCCTAAGCGGCCAGAGGCGTTCTCCCACATCGTCTATCCGCAGGAAAAAAAACCGGCTCTCCCTAAAAACTGGTCAGAACATGCGTGGCCGCTAAAGCAAGTCGCGATACTGATAGAAGGTGAAAGTGATCGGATCCTGTCAGATATAGACGTGGTGCTGAAAGAACTCGCTCTCCGACTCACGCAGGATAAAAAGTCGTTAGATAAAGCGAAGGTGCCCGCTATCAAGCCTGGAATTGAATGGTCGCTTATTTATTATGATAACTCTGACGGAGATACCTTTTTCGAGGGTCCCTTTGGAAAGGAATTACGTTCAGGCGTATTTACAGAAATGTTTGACAATTATGTCGATAAGAATGGCCGGTCTCATCTTGCCATTTTGTTGCAGGGAACGCGCCACTCTGACGTGTCGGTTATGGCCAAAGAATTAGAAGTGATAGCTGACCGTCTCAGTGAAGGAAAAAATGAAGACGCCGAGCATGACGATGACTATGGATGGGCATTTCGATTTACTCCGAAAACGCCATGATGAATACGGTAACAAACTTGGCCGCGCAGCTGGTCAACGCGGTGGTAGAGCCAAGCGTTCAACCCAGACCGGACGAAATGCAGGCGTTACTGCTTGCCGTAACCATTGAACTTGAACATCTGCTGATGGACCACGGCTGGCACCTTAGCGCCACGCCGGACGCTGAGATAATCCTTTGTGATGATTTTCTGCACCGGCTGGCAACGATGCTCTTGGACGTCTGGCAACGCACCCTCCCTGAAAACGTCGATTCCCCCGCACCCCCGCGCCATCAAACAGAAAACGGTGTATCGGATAGCGTGATTGCTGGCCTGCGAACGATGCTGGTCGAGTGGCGCAGGCACCACATTTTTATCGCGGTGCTGCCGACAAATAGATAAGGCGACAACATGACTGACTTTTTCAACCTGCTTGATTATCGCGAGTGGGTTTTGTTCCTTCTCGCGGTGATGATTGGCGTGGGTCTTGGTCTTCGTTTCGTGTCCTTGATAGATGAATAAATAAGGCGAAAATATGGCGAACTATTTTAACCAGCTTGAATTTGGCCAACAGGTCACCCTGCTTATTATCGCGACGATGATCATCTTTGCGGTATTGATGTGCTTGTTATTCGTACATATTGAGAAAGAAATAAAAAAAGAAAGAGAGCGAAAAGCGAGGCGCTTGGCGAATTCCAAATTGGCAAAAAAAACCAAGCCATTAAGCGGCAAAGACGTTTTCATGGAAATAAACACCCAGTATTACGATGTCATTTTGTTTCGTCTCACCGAGAGCCTAAAACGGTGCGGCTATACCTTGTCAGATGATGCAAAGGCTGCAACCCTGCTTCCTGCACGCGTGTTTGAAGAGGTAGCCCGCGAGGTCGATACGGCGCGTCTGGAATGCCGTGCATCGATTCTTTATGACACCCGCGAAGACTTGGCGGCGCATATGAAACAGGGGTATGCGCAGGCATTTCTGACACAACTTATCCAAAGTTGCGCGCATCTTGGCTGGAATGTAACCCCGTATATCAGCGTGGCGGAGGATGAATGCGAAAACTTATCTGCCTCCTTGTTCTGATATGGGGCGGCATGCTGTGTGCGCCGGCCAACGCGGCGAACGCGGGCGATGGTCGCTGGGTTAACCCCATCAGCGACGTGTGCTGGAAATGTCTGTTCCCGATGACGCTTGGCAGTATCGCGCTGGCCTCGGGTGACCACCCTGATACCCCCAACCCTGCATCACCTATCCAGCTGTGCCCGGTGGGCATTTTCTGGCGGCTGGGGCTGGCGATTGGCTTTTGGGAGCCGATGGCCCTGACCGACGTGACCCGCGAGCCGGGCGTGATGGTCAACATGGGCGGGTTTAAAATCGATCTTGGCAGAACGGGTACCGGCACCGGTGGCCAAAGCGACGCGCCGTCTCCGGGCGCGTTCTATCACGTCCACTGGTACAAATACCCCCTAATATTCTGGCTCAATATCATCACTAGCGTCGGCTGTGAGCAGACCGGCGACATGGACATTGGTTATATGTCCGAGGTAGACCCGCTGTGGAATGACAGCACGCTCTCGATGATCCTCAACCCCGAGGCGGCGCTATTTAACAACCTCATTGCGCAGGGTGCATGCGCCGCTGACTCGGCGTCATCGTCTGCCGGCTTCCCGCTTGACCCGCTGTTTTGGTGTGCCGGTGCGCAAGGCTCGATGTACCCATTTACGGGCTATACTAGCAACGAGTTTTCACCGCTGGAGGCGTCACTTCTGGTGAGCGAGCGCATGGCGTTCAAGCTACACCGCGAGGGGCTGGTGATGGAAACGGTCGGCGCAGACACCGCCGTCTGCTTTGAATACCCGTCGCCCATCATGCCGAAATCGCGATGGCGTTATCAGATGGTCAACATGTACCCCGAACCCAGCGATTGTCACCCCTTCGGCACCTCGACCCAGCTCTGGGGTTCGGTGCATAACTCCCCGGCCACCAAGAAAAACTTCGGCTACCTGTTGTGGCGTAAGCGCAACTGCGTTTTCCTGTAAGGACTCACTATGAACCGTTTCCTGATAACAGCGCTGCTCGCCAGCGCTGCGCTGTCGTGCGTGCGTTATGCGCAGGCCGAGGGACAGCCCACCGTGTCCGGCAATGACATGGCCTTTATGAAGCAGCAGCAAAAAGAGCTTGAGCAGTTTAAAGCGCAGCTGAAGGGGATGAACATCACCCTGCCGGAGCAGCAGCAGGGGCGGGTGTCCCAGCTGCAAAACGAGATAGCCGACGCGCAGGCGGATGAAAACAGCGCCGACCGCAAGACGCCGCGCGCCGTCTACTTCGTGAGCCTCGGCATTCCGGAGGAAGGGCTGTTGCCGATGTTGCAGGATGCCCGCCGCTTTGGCATTCCGGCCACGCTGCGTGGGCTGCTCGATAACGACTTTCGTAAAACGGCGTCGGCCATGTTCGACCTGTCCAAACAGGACAAGCAGGTAGGCGTGCAGATTGATCCCACGCTGTATCAGCGTTTTGGCATCAAGGCGGTGCCCGCGCTGGTTGTGACCTGCTTCGGCAAGTATGACGTGCTTTACGGTAGCCTGCCGGTGAAAGCGGCGCTTGAAGAGATTAAGCAGCGCGGAGATTGCAGCGCTGCCGCCGACCAGCTGCTTAAGGATGGGGAGAAATCACAATGAAGCGACTTTGGGTGTATGCGCTTTTGCTCGTCATGCAGGGCGCACAGGCGGATGCCGTCAGCGACGCCTATAACGATGCAGCAGGATATGGGCGTGCAAACAGCGGGCAGGGCACGTCTGGCATGAATAACACCGACCCTTCCAGCGTCATTCCTGGCTATACACCCAATCCTTCACAAAGCGGCTATTACGGCGGCGTCAGGGGCGGGGATGGCGGTATTGCGGGACAAGGTCAGGCGGCGATTGGCCAGAACGACGCGGGGCAGGCCATCATCAGCGCGGGTTCAAGCAATCCGCCAGTCAAAATTGACCCGACCGCACCGTTTATCACCAACGGGAAAAATGCCGAAAGCACCTCTGACACCGTAGTCAACGGCACCTATGCGCAATGCACAGATAAGGTGGTCAGCAAAACCACCTTTCAGGACTACAGCTGCGACCGTGATATCGACTATTCCGGCTCCTGCACCCGCACGGCCACGCCCAGCGGTCACTACGAAACGCGCTCAGCGCTGCAAACTATCGTGGTGGACCCGAACCAGTGGACGTTTGCTTTGACGAAAACAGAAGGGCTGGTCGCGTCTTTCCCTTTGCCAGCCAACGCACAGTTGGTGAGTGCGACCCTAAAATACATGGCGAAGAAAAACACGCCAAGCTGGCAGCTCAAGATGAATTTGTGGGGAGGCACCTACGCGCCGGGCAATGATACCAGCAAGGACTACTGGGTGGATTGGGGCAACATCAATGTGAATGGTGTTACGGTGCCTGCGGACGGCATTGTCAAAGGCAATATTGTGTCAGCTAACCCGTCCACAATCTTGGGCTACAATCAGGTTCACTTCATTACGTGGTACGTGACCGTACAGATCATGTCTACCGAACAGGTTTGGGTACCGGACGTAACCTGGTCAGTGAGTTGTAACGTCGATCAAGGTTCAAGCCAGTTACTGAGTTCCACCTGCTCGGTTGGCGGCGGCACGCGCGAAGTCAACGGCCAACAGGTCTACAGCGACTGCTGGGAATACACCGATACCTATCGCGTGAACGCCGCGACCAGCGGCACCTGCGGCTCATTGATGAGTAATCCAAGTTGTACGCAAACCTCGAGCGCCTGCGCGGAGTCCACTAACGGCAGCTGCTCACACGTCACCCAAACCTACCAGTGTCAGGAAACCTTTACCTCAACCGGCAAGCTTTGCGGCGGGGATTACTTCTGCCTGACCGGCGATTGCAGCGACACCGGCGGCGTCGGTGACAGTGGTTTTGACGTGGCCGTGGCCAAACTCGCGGGTCTGGCCTCTGCGGGGGAAGACGTCAGAAACGATCAGGTCAACGTAAAGGCGTTCAGCGGTCAGGCAATGGCGTGCCGCAAGGCGATGGCGGGATTCTCCAACTGCTGCGTGGACTCGGGCTGGGGTAATAGCGCAGGGCTGGCGAACTGCAACAGCGAAGAGATGGCCATCGGCAAGGCCAAGGCCAAAAAGGTGACCGTCAGCGTCGGCGAAGCCTGCGCGCACGCCGTGCTGGGCGTCTGTATCCAGAAAAAACAGGTCTACTGCGTGTTCGGCGGCAAGCTTGCTCGCATCATTCAGGAGCAGGGGCGTCGTGACCAGCTGGGTATAGGGTTCGGCAGCGGCGATTCACCGGACTGTCGCGGCATCACGGTACCTGAGTTGCAGGGCATCAACTTCAAGCTCATCAACTTCTCAGACTTCTACGACGACCTGATGAATAACCAGAAGATTCCGGACTCAGGCACCATGGTGCAGCAGGTAAAAGACCGCATCGCCGCGCAGGTTAATGCTCAGGGCGGAGGAAAATAATGAAAAGACTCTTACTGGTCTGCCTGCTCGCGTGTCAGGCACCGGCGTTTGCCGACGAGGGGGCGACGGCGGCTGACGCCGTGGTTGCCCCGGCAGACCCCTTTACCGGCTGGCACTGGTACAACGAGCCAAAGAAAAAGAAAGAGGCACCGCCGCCACAACCCGCGCCGGAGCAGCAGGTACCGGATTTTAGCAAGCTGTCGGCGAACGAGCAGGCCAAGGTGCTTCAGGGGTATACGCGGGAGGCGCTGGCACGGGCCATCCTGTACCCGACCAAGGAGAACACGGCGACATTTCTTCGCTGGCAGAAGTTCTGGCTAAGCCACTCCACCATGTTCAGCCAGTCGTTTGCCGTCGCGCAGCTGGCGTACCCCGACCTCGACTACAACCTTGAACATCCGCACTACAACAGCACGGCACCGCTCCAACAGGCGCGTGATCTTGAAGAGCAGACCAAGGCTATCGCGGAGCTGTCCAGCCAGTACGGCATGTTCTTCTTTTACCGAGGCAGTGACCCGATTGATGCGCAGATGGCCGGCGTCGTGGCCGACTTTGCACGGCTCCAGCATATCTCGCTTATCCCTGTGAGCATCGACGGCCAGATCTCCCCGCAGGTGCCGGAAAGCCGTCCCGACGATGGGCAAAGCGCCAAGATGGGGATTACCCACTTCCCCGCGCTGTTTTTGGTTGACCCCGTGTCGAAAAATTACCGACCGCTGGCCTACGGGTTTATGACGCAGGACGATTTGGCGAAGCGCTTCCTCAACGTGGCCACGGGCTTCAAACCTAACTTCTAATAAAGGATGTGTGATGACATTTTCAGTGCTTAAAAGAAGTACGGCCGCCTGCTGGGTGGCGCTAAAGGTCATGTTGGATATTTTGGTCATTGGGCCGGCGTGCATTATGGCTCTGGGCCTGTTTTGGATGGCATTGCCCTCGCCCGGTGCGTTTTTTGTCAGTCAGGCTGAACAGCTTATCCGGGGGGCCGAGGCGGGGAGTGTGTGGGGTTGTGAACGGCCGACCCAAACCCCGCTGTCAGACGAAAAGTTGTCTCTTTCTACGCCAACGCCAAAGCCCTCTGTTTGTATACCCAAGCAGGAAAGTCGTGCTGAATTCGTCGCAGGCTTCAATCAGAATCTATCGACCTTTTATAAGGTGATCGCCGTGCTTTATGCCTTTATCTATTTCGCGCTGAGAAGGCGTCCGGCGCGAAATAGACAGCATTCGGTTGGCGCAACTCACGCAGTGTCTGTCACCACGCCGATCAAAGAGGTGCATCATGAATAAACTTCCTGTGGCGGCCGTGCTCTTTATGGCGGGCATCATTGCCAACTGTCTGCGCGAGTTGATGGAGTATTCGCCAGCGCTGACGCACGCCGTTCTAGTGGTGGGGACGGGCGTCTGTTTGGCTCTTGGCGTGGGGCTTTATGCGTTCGCGGAGATTGTGGCGCGGTATAAAATGCGCGGCCACGACAAGGGGGCCAAGCAATGAAACTCAACACGTTATTCTCCCTGATGTTGTTACTGTTACCGGCGGTCAGTCAGGCGACCGTGGCAGACCAGATTGCCGCACTCGAGCAGGGCAAAACGCAACAGGGCTGGAAGCCAGACCTGCCCGATTTGGGCCTACCGGGCGGTCGAAGCGGTGCCCCGCGCGCCCCGCATATGATGGCGTTGTCCGACGGACGCCAAGTGAACCTGAATAACTATGCCGTGGTGGTTTTCATGCAGCGCGGGTGCCAATACAGCGCCAAGTTTGACCCCAAGCTTCGCGAGTGGGCGGACGAGACGGGCATTAAAGTCTATCCCTATACCCTTGACGGCTACGGTGACAGCGCGTTTCCGGTGGCGCTTATTCCACGAAAGGTGAGTGCGAACGAGCCGATTGCCGGTGAAATTCTGACGTTTTTTGGTAACGGTTTGCCCATCGCCACGCCGACCACCTTCATGGTCAACGTGAATACCAACACGGCCTATCCGCTCTATCAGGGCGATACCGACATGGCGACCGTCAGCCAGCGGCTGGCGCAAATGATCGAAGCCGATATCGACCACTTAGCCCCTGATACGCTGGGGCCGGTACCGAGCAGTCAGGCATTCACCGCCCAGTAGTCTCTCCTTAGTTTAAAAACCTAATACACCATTCTTCTGAGCCATCCTCGGTCAACGCTGCGGATGACGCTTCTGCATTCCCGGAGATCAACACATTGAATATGACATCACGCAGCGGCGCGGCGCGGAACGAGGGCCGGGCATCATGAAGCTCAAACGAAAATTCAGACAGACAGTCATCGCGTCACTGGCCGCCCTCTGTATCAGCACGCCGGCGCTGGCCGACGTTCAGGGCGATCTCAACGGCTATTTTGGTAGCCTCGGCTATGACGGGAACGTCTCTAAGGCCCAGGCATGGCAGGGGCAGGCGGCGGGTTACATGACCGGTGGCTCAATCTACCTGCGCAACCCCGTTAAGCAGGTGCAGCTTATCTCGATGCAGGTGCCCTCCCTGAACGCGGGCTGCGGCGGTATCGACGCTTATCTTGGCGCGTTCTCCTATATCAACGGCGCTGAGGTGCAACGATTCGTGAAGCAAATCATGAGCAACGCCGCCGGTTACGCGTTCGACCTCGCGCTGCAAACCATGGTGCCCGAGCTGAAGCAGGCCAAAGACTTCCTGCAAAAACTGGCCTCGGATGTGAACTCGTCAAACATGAGTTCCTGTCAGGCCGCGCAGGGTATCATCGGCGGCCTCTGGCCCGTCTCGCAGGTGTCTAACCAAAAAATCTGTCAGGACATCGCCGGTGACAGCAATATCTTCTCCGACTGGGCGGCGTCACGACAGGGATGCACGGTCGGCGGTCAGGGCGATAACGTCACGGGGCGCGCCAATGCCAACCAACAGGATCAGGTGCTGAAGAACAAGAATCTGGTCTGGGACGCGCTGGGCCGCAACCACCTCTTTGACGGAAATCGCCAGCTGAAAGAGCTGGTGATGAGTATTGTCGGCTCGATCATCTTTAACCGCGCGGGGCAGGTGACGATTTTGACCCCGATGGTCGATAACCGGGACATCATCACCGTGCTGATGCGCGGCGGCAGCGCCAAGGTGTACGGGTGCGATGAGCCTGACCTGTGCCTGACGCCCTCCGTGGCCGACGTCTCAATCAGCAGTGATAACGCGCTGGTGACTATGGTGACCAACATCATGCTGTCAATGAACCAGAAGCTGACCAGCGACTCGCCGCTGTCTGACCGGGAAAAAGGTTTCCTGAATACCACGTCGGTACCGGTCCTCAAATACCTGACCAACTCGCAGAGCATGGGCATGAGTCCGACCTACCTCATTCAGGTGGCGGACTTTATTGCGCAGGATTTGATGATCCAGTACCTGCAAGAGCTGGTGAAGCAGGCCAGCCAGTCGCTGGCGGGAAAAAACTTCCCCGAGCAGGCGGCGAGCGAGCTGCGTAACAACGTGGCGCAGGCGCAGACGCTGCTGGCCAACATGAAGCTTCAGTCGGCGGCGGACCAGAACGCGCTGGACGGTATCGACCGTAACATGCAGTACCTGCAACAGCAGGTCTCGACGATCGTCTCCACGTCCTATCAGAGCAACTATCGGTGGGGTAACAGCAATGACTGAAGTCTATACGATTTACGGCGGGGACATGTGGCGGCAGACGCTTAACGGCGTCGTGACCATCCTCGGCACCTCCACCTTTGACACGCTTTTGCGCATTGTCGGCACCTTCAGCGTGCTTGGCGTCGTGTTCACCTTTATCAAGACGCGCGACCCGCGCGTGTTTTTGCACTGGCTGGCGATATTTATGCTGATCACCACCGTGCTTCTGGTCCCTAAACGGTCAGTGCAAATCATCGACGTCACCGACCCCGCCGCCGTGTACGAGGTGGATAACGTGCCGGTCGGGCTTGCCGTAATAGCGGGTCTGTCAACGGCCACAGGGTTTGGTATCGCGCAGTTGTATGAATACACGCTGTCGCGGCCGGACTCGCTGACCTACACCAAGACCGGCATGCTGTTCGGCTCGCAAATCGTGGCCCAGACCTCAGACTTTCGCACGCAAAACCCGCAGCTGGCGGGCATGCTGACCGATTACGTTGAGAACTGCGTGATCGGCGACATTCTGCTTAATGGTAAGTACAGCATTAACCAGCTGCTCAACAGCACGGACCCGCTGACGCTCATTACCAGCAACCCCAGCCCGCTGCGCGGGATATACCAGACGACCGGCAACGGGCGCGAGTTTGTGACCTGCCAGCAGGCGGCGGTCACGATGAGAACGCTGATGGGCGCGGACGTGACGATTGGCGGGGTGAGCTGGCATGCGATGGCCACGCGCATTTTTGGCAGCAAAATCAATGCCGATGCGCTGCTTGGCAACGCGATGAACGACAGCTACGGCTTCTTCTACGCCGGCGGCATGAGCGCCTCGCAAATTATGCGTAATAACATCACCAACGCCGCCATTCGCGACGGCTGGAAAGGTTTCGCGGCGCGGTCGTCTGACACGGCCAACCTCGTTAACCTCGCCACGGAGTCGAGCCTGACCAAGCAGCGGCTGAGCTGGGCCGCCGGCGGCGCTATCGCCGCGCGAACGTTGCCGATGTTCCAGTCCATGATGATGCTGGTTCTGATCGCACTGTTCCCGCTGGTGATAGCACTGGCGCTGACCAACCACGCGATGTTTGGGGTAAATACCCTGAAGCTGTACGCGGGCGGGTTTATCTACTTCCAGATGTGGCCGGTGATGTTTGCCATTCTTAACTCAATGGCCAACTTCTACCTACAGACGAAAACGGGCGGCACGGCGCTGGTGCTGGCCAACAATGACTTGGTCGCGCTGCAACACTCGGACGCGGCCAACATTGCCGGCTATCTCAGCATGTCTATTCCGGTGCTGTCGTTTTATCTGACCAAGGGCGCCTCGTCGATTGCCTCGCAGGTCGTGGGGGGCGTGATGAGTTCGGCGGCGTTCGCCACCGGCGGTCAGGCGTCCACCACGGCGGACGGCAACTGGTCGTTTAACAACATGTCGATGGACAATGTGAACGCCAACAAGTTTGACACCAACCTGTCACAGCGCATGGGCGCCCAGTCCTACCAGCTGGGGAACGGCGCGATGCATACGCAGACCGCCGACGGGCACAACGTCTATGACACCTCGCAGGCCATCTCCAACCTGCCGGTCAATATGCGTCTCAGCGCGCTCGCCAGCAGTGGGTTCCAGGAGCAGTCCCGTCAGGCGCAGCAGTCGGCGCAGACGTCGCTCGACGGCTATAACCACAGCGTGACCAGCGGCTTCCAGCAGCTTGACCAGCTTACTAAGCAGAGCGGCAACAGCGACGCTATTACGCAGGGCAGCGACAGCAGCACGGGGACCAACGCCACGCGCGGTGCAAGCCTGATGATGTCGGCGGCGGAAAGTTATGCCAAGGCGCATAACATTTCGACGCAGGAAGGCTATAACAAGCTGATGGATATCACGAATCAGGGTTCAGCGGGTGCGGGCGGCTCTGCCAGCATCAAAATTGATTCGGGTGACCAGTTGGGCGGGAAGCTTGGCAAATGGGCAACCGGTGTCAGCGCGGGCGCTGAAGGCCACGTTAACGCCGACTGGAAGCACACCTCCGGCAGCGCCCACGGCACGCAGGACAGCAATACCGAAGGCAAAGACTTCCGTCACGACCAGAACAGTCAGGCGGCGCGCGACTTCAGGCAGGGTATGGATATGGTCACCTCGTCACGCGTGAGCGAGTCCGGCAACCACACCGACAACCAGTCTAACTCGCAGGTCGAGCAATTCGCGGCCACGCTGAATGACTCGAAGAGCCAGTATCATCAGTACACCGACAGCACGACCAAGAGTCAGGAGTTCAGCCGGATGGCGACGCTGGCGCAGAACCAGAGTGCCAGCCTTGATGCAAACTACAATCAGGAGTTTGTGGACTGGACGACGGCCAAGTATGGCCACGACGCTCAGGGTATTCTGACAAACGTCAGCTCGGCGCGGGCAGCGGCCACGGAGTTCATGCAAGAGCGGCTGGAGCCGGAAATTATGCAGAACTACGGTGCCAGAACGCAGCAGACGGCAAGCCAGCCTCTCCAGCCATCGTCCCAGCTCGTTCATGACGAACGTGTTCAGGACGTTCGCTCAGGCCAGACGGGCTATGAGCAGGGCGGGCAAGTCGGGATGCAGGGAGCGGCGGGGTATCGTTCTACCTCATCCGTTGGTAATGATACCTACGCTCAGTCCGGCGGAGCAGGCTACGCTTCCGGCCAGCAGTCAGCCTCGTTTACACGCCAGAACGGTGAAGGCCAGGCGTCAAACGATGCGAACACAAACGGGCAGGGTGCGACCGGTGAGAATGGTAGACAGCCTGTCAGCGGTGGCGCGTTCGGGGTGCATAACGGCACGTCTGGCACAACGACGCAGACCGTTGAGTCCCAACGCGCCGTTGCGCAGGGCAGCAGTGCATCAAGCGGCGGCCATAATGGTATCGTCCATCACGCAGGTGCAGAGGCCAGCAAAGGCGGGTTTGCCAATGGGCAGTCTCATTCTGAGACGTCGTCCGGGCACTCTGGCGAATCCGTTACCCAGTCACATCGTGTGGCGGCGACAGGGCAATCAGAAGGGGTCAATGTCCAGCATAAAGAGCGAAACATTACCGCGCCGGCGGACAAACCTTCTGCGGCCATGACCGATAATTATCTCGATGCCAGAAACAGGGTAAGCCAGCACGCTGAAAATGCAGGTATCCCGAATAATGTTGCAGAGCGCGTGGCAGCACAAAGATCTGCAAACAACGAGAGCATTAGAGAAAATGGCGGGAAATTAGATCAAAACCAAACCACTGTTCAGAAAACCAGTGATATACTTAAAGGAGAACATGAAGGTGCAGTCACAGGACATAAAATCGGACGCACTGAAGAAGATATAAAACAGACTAAGCCAATATTCGATAATTCTGATACAAAGAAATTTGAACGTAAGCTTAACGAATTACGAGAATTGAATAAAAAAGCCTCGTAATAAATTAATTATAGAGAGGGGATATGAATACAATAACTGTGGCTGATGTTAACGCCGATGTATCCATGCTGATGGGAAGCTTTAGCGAGGAAGCAAGAGTGATCCCATCCTCCGCTGCACTCTTTAAAATCAGTACAGCAGTCCCCTTGATTGCTTTTGTGTTAAGTATATTCAGCGATATCATTGGATATATATCTTTAGACAGAAGCGAATCATCCTTAAACGGGCTTTATAATTATTTCCTTAGTGATGGTTGGGCAGTTTTAGTCCCTACGGCTATCATCGGATTGCTGTTCACGTTTATGACGTATAACAATCTGATGATGTATATGGCCGTTCCTGAAGCTGCCAGAGGCCGGTCAGTAATTCTCAGCCATCTTAAAAAAATCGTTAAACGTACCGTCAAATTATTCTTAGCCTTGATGATTATTGCTACGGTATTTTCAAGCATGATTAACTGGCTTGCGTTTGCTATTCCGCTTCTTCTTTTTATTTTATTGTTTGCTGTAAATCTGGTTGTAGGTGCGGAAATTAACCGCCTTGGTGCAGGCATCGCACTGGAAAAAATCTCTAAGCTCATCAATAAAATTTAAGTTAACCCACGTACTTGCCGATAACCCCTCCGTCATTCTGATCGAGGGGATTCTCCCCCGCAGATTTCTCGAATAAATAAAGCGCTGGCACAGGCTTTTATATCGTATTAAGACAAGGAAACCTCAATTGAAAAAACGCAATCTCTTTGTGGCGACCGTGGTCGCCTCATGCATCGTGCTTTCCGGTTGCAGTGCAATGGGAACCGCCATCAAAAAACGTAATCTTGATGTAAAAACCCAAATGAGTCAGACCGTATGGTTAGAGCCATCGAGCGAGAAGACTGTCTACCTTCAGGTGCGCAATACCTCTGATAAAGACATGAGCGACCTGCAAACCCTGCTGGCGCAGGATTTGCGTGCAAAAGGCTACACCGTGACTTCTTCACCGGATACAGCGTATTACTGGATTCAGGCAAACGTCCTGAAAGCCGAGAAGATGGATCTGCGCCAGTCACAGGGTTTCCTGTCAACCGGTTATGAAGGTGCCGCTGCCGGTGCCGCGCTGGGGGCGGGCATTACCGCCTATAACAGCAACTCCGGCGGTGCGATTTTAGGCGTTGGTCTCGCCGCAGGCTTGGCGGGCATGGCAGCTGATGCGTTGGTTGAAGACGTGAACTTCACGATGGTGACCGATTTGCAGATCTCCGAGCGCAGCAAATCAACGGTCACCACCGACAACGTGGCGGCGCTGCGTCAGGGTAACTCCGGCGTAAAAGTGCAGACCAGTAGCGAAGAAGGCAACCGCATGAAGTACCAGACGCGTGTGGTGTCGAATGCCAACAAGGTGAACCTTAAGTTTGAAGAGGCGAAGCCGGTTCTCGAAGCCCAGTTAGCAAAATCCGTCGCCGGCATTATGTAATGCCGCTGCCAGCGGAGTGCAAGGCTTCGCTGGCTCCTTGATTTATGGCATGCGCCATATGTCCGTTTTACCCGCTCATACCCGTATAAAACCACGCGTTCTCTGACTACCTTCCGAGTGACCGTGCAACCTGTTCGATTTTCCCTATGACGCTTCCTCACCCAGACGCGATAAATCGCGCCTGGGCTGCGGCGAGCGTTGCGGTTTAACAACTTCTTTTTTATTCCTCGCGCTGCCTGTACAGGCGGCTTTTGCCTGTGTGCTATCCGGAGTCATCATATGAGTTTCACCCCTAAAAATTTAACGCAGGGCGGCCAGATGACGGCGTATCGCCTGCGGATGTTTGCGCAGGTTAACCAGTGGATTTTTCACTGGATACTGCTGGCGTTCTTTATTGCGACGGCCTTCCTATTCTGGGCAGTGACGCCGGTTGACGCCTTGGTCAACGGTTTCTGGTACTGGGCCGCACGTCTGAGTTCAGGTTTTTTACCCCTCATGAACCCTAACAGCCCGGCGACGTGGGACGTTGTCTGGCACTGCGGCAACGGCTTGCAGATATGCACGACCAAAATGACCCTTGGGCAGGTGTTGGCCGATCCGTGGATGCAGATGCAGGGCGGTCAGCTGGTTGCCAATCTTAAACTTTGCGCCGCAGGGTGCGGCATCGTAGGCATGTTGCTGTTTTGCACCATTGTCTGGTACGTCGGCCGGATTGGAAGCAAAGAAAGCGAGGATGAATTCATTTCGGGCATGAAGCTCACTGACGACGTGGCCAGCGTCAACCGGATGCTTAAAAAGGCGGGACAAAAATCAGACCTGCAAATTGGTGGCCTGCACATGGTGAAGAACGCCGAGGTGTTGAACTTTTTGATCCACGGCACCATTGGCGTGGGCAAATCGACGCTAATCCGCTGGCTGCTTGATTTCATCCGCAAGCGCGGTGACCGCGCCATCATCTACGATTCAGGCTGTACTTTTACCGAAACGCACTACGACGAACGCATCGATAAAATTTTAAACGCGCACGACAAGCGCTGTGAGAACTGGGTGCTGTGGCGAGAGGGGAAGGAGGTTGTCGATTATGAAAACCTGACGGCGTCGCTCATTCCGGTGGAAGGGGAATCAGACCCGTTCTGGGTGTCCTCTTCACGCACCATTTTCAGCGATACCGCCATGCGCTTTGCCTCAGACAAAGACCGCAGCATTGAGAAATTCCTGACGGCGCTGCTGTCCATCGACCTTAAGAGCCTGCGCGAATTCCTTAAAAACACCCCTTCAGCCAATCTGGTCGAAGAGAAAATCGAGAAAACGGCGATCTCCATCCGTTCGGTGGTGACCAACTACGCCAAGGCGCTGCGTTACCTGCAAGGGCTGGATAAAGAGGGCAAGCCGGAGTTCAGCATCCGGGAGTGGATGACCGACCCGCAGTACAACAAAAGCTGGCTTTTTATCTCCACAACGGCGCGTCACCGCAAGTCCGTGCGCCCGCTGATATCGATGTGGCTGTCGCTTGCCACGATTTATCTGCAAAGCATGGGCGAGGACCCTGACCGGCGCGTCTGGTTTATCATCGATGAGAAAACCGGCTTACAAAAAATCCCCGAGTTCAGCGAGACGCTGGCGGAAGCCCGCAAATACGGCGGCTGCTTCGTTATCGGTATTCAGAACATGCCGCAGCTTATCAACGTGTACGGCCGTGAGGTCGCCAAGTCCATTTTCGACCTGCTCAACACCCGCGCCTACGGACGCTCACCGAGCGCCGATGTGGCAAAAATCGTCGAAGAGGAGCTGGGGCATCAGCGTCGCCGCGAGGCGCGCGAGCAAAACAGCTTTGGCCTTGACCAAATTCGTGACGGTATCTCCATCAGCCGCGACAAGGTCAAAGAGCCGGTCGTGGACTATGACAACATCATGTCGATGCCGAACCTGCGCTTCTACTTCCGGCTACCGGGCGAATATCCGGTCGTGAAGCTTGATCTGAAATACCGTAAGCAGAAGAAGTACCACAAGGCGCTGATAGAGCGTGATTTCCACGATGCGCTCAGCCCCGCGCTCGAGCAAATCATTCAGAGCAACGAAAGGGATATGCGCGGTGCCGGCATCGCGTTTCCGACCGGTGACGAAATACTGGACAAAACTTCCGGTGAGGAAGCGCCAGAGCCGCAGCAGACCTCTGCGCCACAGGCGGAAAAGAAGGCGGCGACCGTGAAGCCTGAGCCTGAAAAACCTCGTGAAAACGCGGTTGCGTCCACGCTAAAGCCAACACCAACACCAACACCAACACCAACACCAACACCAACACCAACACCAACACCAACACCAACACCAATAACGGTGAATCACGTTAAGCCTGAAAGTCTCCTTGACACCAAACCCGTGCCGGTTACGCCGGTGGTGACATCTGCCGCACCGCCGAAAGCGCCTTACCCGCCGCTCGACGATGCGTGGCCCGCCACCGTACCGACGATCAGCGCAGCGGCGTCTAACGTTCATGCCTTCCCCGAGCGTCAGGCCGCCAAACCGGCTTCGATATCTGCGGAGAGTAAGGGGCTGTCACCGCTCGACCGGCTGCGTCGTATTCAGGACAAAAAAGCCGGTAATGAAGACGAAGGAAACGGCGAAGAGAGTCAGGCGGCCTCCGAGGCGCAGGGCGAAGCCCATTCGCTGGATATGAACATCGATGTCGATGAATGGGGCGAGATCTCCTTTAAAACGGAGGGCGTGCATAAGGGTACGCCTGAAAGCCTCGACGACGCGCTGGCCAACGACCACGGGGCTGCCAACCGGTCAATGGCCGACGACGAACAGAACATTTTGCGTCACCACCACGACTATGACGCGTATGAACAGATGCATGATCACCATGATCCGGGAGGTTTTGAGCGATGATGACCGTTGCCCCGGTAGCCTCAGCCGCGGACGCTGCGAGCTACTACAGCAGTAAAGACAACTACTACTTTTTAGACGACCTGCAAAGCCAGTGGCTGGGCGAGGGCGCGCGTGAGCTGGGACTGACTGGGGAAGTAGACCTAGACGCGTTCACCAACGTGCTGCATGGCCGGCTGCCCAACGGCGTGGAGCTGGGCAAAGAGGTGCTCGGCAACCACGTTCATCGCCCTGGCCATGACCTGACGTTCTCGGCACCGAAAAGTATCTCAATGCTCATCCTTGCCGGCGGTGATAAACGCCTGTTGCAGGCGCACCACGAAGCCGTGAAGGATGCCATGTCGGTCATCGAGCAGATGATCTCCGCGCGCGATACGAAAGACGGTGTCACCGCCATTGTGCCGACCGGCAAGATGGTCGCGGCGCTGTTTACCCACGACACCTCCCGCAACCTTGACCCTGCTATCCACACGCACGCCGTTATTGCCAACGTCACGGAGCTGGAGGGGAAATGGAAGGCGCTGGCCACCGACTATATCCACGGCGCGGGCTTCATCGAAACCATGTATCGCCATCAAGTGAGCCTCGGGAAAATTTACCGCAACTCCTTGCAGTCTAAGGTTGAGGGGCTGGGGTATGAAACAGAACTCACAGGCGGCAAGCACGGGCTGTGGGAAGTGAAAGCCTTTCCGGAGGCGGTGCTGGAAGAGTTTTCATCCCGCCATCGCGAGATCCACACACAGGTTGGTGACGAAGCCTCCCTGAAAAGTCGCGACGTGGCGGCACTGGATACGCGCCAGAAAAAAGTGGATATCAGTCGCTATGGTCTCGATAAGCCGGTGGAAAAAGAGCAGCTCGGTGACGCGGCGCAGAGCGATAAAATCCAGTCGGTGCGCGATGCTTTGCAAGAACATCAGACTTCCGTGCAGGACACGCCATCGTTAGCGCATCCCGATGTAGAGCGCACGATGGTTGCAGAGACGCCGATAAAAGCGCCGTCTCGGGATAGCCTGCCGGAAAATCGCGGTCCTGAGTTGCAGGATAAGGAACCGGCACAGCATCCTAATATGACGCCTACGACCGCCACCTTATCTGAAAAGGTCGAGCCTGAATTAGCCTCTAACACTGAGGCTAAAACACTTCCCGAAGAGCCTATTGCGAAGCCTGAGACACAGGCCGGTCGCAACCGCCTTCAGGCACGCTGGGACCAGCAAATGGCGGACCTGAATTTTAACATTCAGGACGTGATAGCTCAGGCACACGAGCGCGATATGCAGCCTAACCGCCAGCCCGATCGCGAGCTGCCGCCGGATGCGATGCAGGCGGTAAATACCGCCATCTCCGTACTGAGCGACAATAAAACGCGCTTCACCTATGGCGACCTGCTGCTAACGGCCCACGAGGCGGGTGAGGCGCAGCAGTCCATCCCCGATCTACGCATGGCGATAGACAAGGCCATCGGCGATAACCTACTGGCCCCGCTCGACAGTGATAAAGGGGTGTTTACCTCGCACATTCATCTGCTCGACGAACTGTCCGTTCAGGCGCTGGCCAGTGACGTGGTCAAAGAGGGCAAAGTCGTGAGTTTCACGCTGCCAGAAAAAGACACGCCGGCACATCTTAAGTCGGTCGAATTCGCCCCGATTGCCATTCTTAACGCGCCTGCATCTATCGGCAGGCTGCGCGAAGTGACAGAAGAAATAGTGACAATGTCACGTGAGCACGGGCGCGACGTGAAGGTCTTAGCCAGTTCCGTTGAGCGTGGCATGAGCCTCGGCAAGTCGTCGCTGCTCAAAGATGACCTTTTGCAGCGCAGCCGTGTGCTGGATAAAACCTTTGCACTCTCCCCGCAAAGTACGCTGGTCGTGGAGGGCGCGGAGCGACTCGGACTGAAAGAGGTGCTGGTCCTGACCGGCGAGGCCAAAGAGAAGAACGCGCAGCTCATCTTTCTTGACAGCGCCGGTCGCCAGTCCAATGCCAATGCCCTGTCAGTGCTCTCGGCTGCGGGCGTCAGCCGCCACGGTCTGACCGAGCCAGCGCCGGGCCTTGAAGCCCGCGTGGTCAGTATCGGCGACAAGCGCGACCGCTATCGGGCACTGGCCGAACGGTATGCGGATCTCAGTTCGCCGGACACGCCGGTGACGGCGTCCGTTGTGGGCGCCCGCGAACAGCAGCAGCTGACCGGGATCATCCGCGACGCGCTGCAAAACGCGGGCAAGCTGGGGCGTGACTCTATGACGATTGAGGCGCGCACGCCGGTGTTTGTCAGCGCGAAGGCGCAGAGACTGCCGGCAACCTACCGCGACGGCATGGTGCTGGAAGACCGAAGCGATAAAAATGAAACGCGTCATTACGTGATTGACCGCGTGCATGAGGAAACCCGGATGCTTTCACTTATCGATAATGACGGGGTATTGAGCCGCATGAAACTCAGCGAGTTAAGCAGCGACTGGCGGCTGTTTGAACGCGAGCAGTTGAGTATCGCCGAGGGTGAACAGCTCTTTGCGTTGGCTGGCGACAAAGCCCGCGGGCTAAAAGCGCGCGACCGGCTGACGGTCACGGCGATAGAAAACGGGACGCTCACGTTGCAGCGGGAGGGGCAGAAAAAGACGCTCACGCTGGCGACAGACAGCCCGCTCTACGTGACACACGGCTACGTCAGCGCGCCAGGCAGCCGCGACAACGAGCGCGGCGTGGTGCTGGCGAGTCTCAACGCGCGCGACCTGACTGCTAACATGATGAACGCACTGTCTCAGTCGGGTAACGAGGCTGAGATCTTCACCGGCGAGGCGCAAAACCGCGCTGAAGACAAACTGGGGCGTATGCGCACGACGAGTTCGCCCCTGTCGCTGGTCAGGCAGGCAAGCGGCAAGGAGTCGCCGGATGAGGCGCTCTCAGCGCTAAAAAGCGGGCTGTCATCGGACGCGCAAAAGGCCGTGCGTCGCACTATCGGGCAGATGAGCGACGTGGCCTTTGACGAGGTCAAACTGCTCGAGCAGGCGGGAAGCTTTTATAACCATCATGATGAACTGCGGGCCGAGGTGGCGAGACAGGTTAAAGAGGGCGATTTGATAACGGTGACGCTGGGCGGTCATCAAAGCTTTGTTAGTCGCGCCACGTGGGAGATGGAAAAGGCCATTATCAGCGACGTCGAGGCGGGTAAAAACGCCGTGACGCCGCTGATGCGCAGTGTTGATAAGGGTCTGCTTAACGGCCTGACGCCCGGCCAGCGCGCCTCAACCACGCTCATTCTGCAAAGCCCCGACCGCTTTACCGCCGTGCAGGGCTACGCGGGCGTGGGCAAAACCACCCAGCTGGGCGCGGTCAAGAGCGCCATCGAGACGCTGAAAGAGGACGAACGCCCGACTCTCATCGGGCTGGCGCCGACCCACCGCGCGGTCAAAGAGATGCGGGCCATCGGTATCGAGGCGCAAACCATGAAATCCTTCGTGATGGACTGGCAGCAGCGCACCAGCGCCGGTGAAACCGTGCGCTATGACAAGATCCTGTTTGTTATTGACGAATCCTCGATGCTGGGTAATCAGGATACGGCCGCCGCCTACCGCGCCATCTCGCAGGGCAACGGAAGGGCGGTGCCCGTAGGGGATATCGCCCAGCTGGAATCGCCGGAAAGCGGCGCGCCCTTCAGGCTGATTCAGGAACGCAGCTCGATAGACGTTGCGGTCATGAAAGAGATTGTGCGCCAGCGTAATAGCGAACTGAAATCGGCCGTCTACAGCGTGATTGAAAACAAAGCGGGTGCGGCCTTAGAGAAGATCCAACGTGTATCTCCGGAGGCTGTACCGCGTCAAGCGGGCTGGACACCGCCGACGAACTCAGTCATTGAAACAGACACCCCCGTCGAGTCGATAGTCTCTGACTACATGAGCCGCACGCTGGCCGCTCGCGAAAAAACCATGATTGTGGCGCAGCTGCACGAAGACCGTCGCGCCATCAACAGCGGTATTCATGTCTCGATGCTCAATAACAACGAACTGGGCGAGAAAGCCGTCAACGTTACGGTGTTAGACCGCGTGACAGGCGGGCGGCATGACTTTAACCGCCTCGCCGACTGGAAGACCGGGCAGGTGGTGCTTCTTAACGAGCGTTATCTCAACGTTACAGCCGTCGATAAGAAAACAGATCACGTCATTTTGCATGATGAAGGGGGGCGCAAGCACTACTACTCGCCGGCAGAACTCAACGCGACGGAGATGGAGGTGTTCGAGCGCAGGGAGATTGAGCTGCGTGAAGGGGATTTTGTTCGCACCAGCAAAACCCAGAAGCAGGCGGGCCATGCGGCGCACGAGCAGTACCGCGTCGATCAGCTGAAGGACAACGGGGAAATCGTCCTGAAAAATCAGGACGGTGAAAAAATCGTTGATCCGGCCCGCGTGCAGGCCGACCAGCACCTCGATTATGCCTGGGCGGTGACCGGCTACGGCGCGCAGGGGGCGAGTGAAAACTACGTTATCTCGCTCGAGGGCACAGAGGGGGCAAGGGAGCGGATGAGCGGCATGCGCGCGTTCTACATCAGCATTTCGCGTGCCCGTGACCATGTTCAGGTCTATACCGACGGTCTGAAAGACTGGGTCAACACGCTTCGCCCTAAAGACAACGGTGCCCGCACCGCCCACGACGTGTTAAAGCCGGAATCCGAGCGCGCTCAGGCGCGGAGTATCTGGTCGATGGGGCAGCCGGTAGGGAAAACGGCTATTGGCCGGACGTTCCTTCGCGAGCATGGGCTGAAGGACAGTCCGGTCAAGGCACGCATCATCCCCCCGACCAAGAAATACCCCGAGCCGCATCTGGCGCTGCCGGTGTATGACGCCAACGGCAAGGCAGCAGGCTTGACGCTGGTGCCTCTTCGCTCGGACATCGGACATATAGAGACGGGACCTGCGCGGCAGCTCATCACCGATAACGCGCAGGCAGCGATACTGCTTAAGAGTCAAAACGGCGAAACTCTGGTGGTCAACACGCTGCAAGAGGGGCTCACGGCAGCCAGAGAGCACCCAAAATATGGGGTGATGATCATGGCCAAAGACGTAGAGCCATCGGCCCAGCTGATGAAAGTCTCGGGCGGTAAGATTGCGATATCTGAAGGTATTGTCAGCCTCGCTACTCAGACCGAACGGGCCTCTGAAAGCGTCGTCATTCCGGATGAGAAGCCGGGCGTGCAGGGCACACCTGAGATGCCGGACAGTCTGGTTCGCTCGCTGGTCGATGACTACGCACGCTATGCCGAAATCGATACGGAAGGCGACGAGGCTTACGCCCAATATCGTGACAATGGGGAGGAGAAACTGGCCCAGACGCTGATATCAGATAATCCGGAGTCTGGCGTGCCAGTCATACAGGAGCCTAAAGCCGAGCCTGTACTCAGCGATGAGGCACTCCTTCAACGCGCTACGGCGCTCAATGCAGAGGGCAGTTTGCCGCAAGACGCGTCTGAAAAAGGCAAAGACGCCGCGCTTGACGGGTATACGGAGCAACATTTGGCCGACAAGCTCAGTCGTGGCGCACTGGACGACAGGCAGCTCGTGAGTCAGGTGCGGGCCGAGCAGCTGCGCGAACAGCGTGAAATCGAACGCCCGGAACTGACGCCAGAACACGTTAAACACATCCAGAAAGAACGTTAATCCCTCTTTGCCGGCATGCGCCGGATTATCCCTTTTATCTACCGGTCCCGACCGGACATTAAGAGAACCTTTCATGAAAAATCGTTTTATACCGGCGGCACTTTCGCTCGCCTTAAGCATGGCCATTACCACTTTTCACGCGAATGCGGCCACCCCTGACAGCCCGATGCCACCCGCGTCCGAGACGTTTAGCCCCGCGCAAGAGGCCGCCATTGGCCGCATTGCCGCCGACTATCTGGTCGGCCATCCTGAAGTGCTGATTGAGGTGAGTAAAAAGCTTCAGGCGCGTCAGGCCGCGCAGAAAAGTCAGGCGATGAACGCGGCCGTGCTACACGGGCGCAGCCTGCTGATGCAGCTCGACGGCGTGCCTGTGAAAGGGCCGGCTGACGCCAAAGTGATAGTGACCGAGTTCTTTGATTACGAATGTATCGCCTGCTCAATGATGGCGCCGAATATGGAGCAGGTGATGGCCAAGAATCCGAACGTGCGCTTTGCGTTTCGTGACTGGACCATATTTGCCGCGCGTTATCCGGAGTCCACCCAGGCATCGCGCAGAGGGTTAGATATCTGGCAGCAAAAGGGTGCCGATGCCTACATGGCTTTCCACAACGGGATTTATCGCACCGGCCACAATGAGGGCAAGCTGACCGCCGAAGATATTGAAAGCGTGGCGAAGAACGCGGGCGCGGGGCCGGAGAACGTGGACGCCCGTCCCCAGCACGACAGCCTGATCGAGGGTAACGACACGCTGGCCGGCGTGCTGGGCCTGACCGGTACGCCGGGCATTATCATCATGCCTGTGGAGAATGCGACGGCGGAAAACGTCACGGTGTTCGCCGGCGTGGCCAGCCCCGAGATGATGCAGCAGGCCATTGAGAAGGCTGCGCGTTAGCGGAGGGGGGAACATGCATCCTATCCAGCCCGTCAGTATTAGGTTCCACACGCTGCACGCCTTTACGTTTTGCGCCTCCGTTGCCCGCTACCAGCGGGTCTGTTTTTCCACGCGGCCCGGCCTGCGTCACGAGCTGCTTAAAGCCGCGATAGGGCGCCTGCTTGGGGTTCTGCCCGAAAATCTGACGTGGGACAGCGACAGCGGGGAAGGTTCGTTTTGCCACCATAAAGACCGGGTAACGGCGGGACGTTACGACCTGCCTTACCGCATTTAGAGAGATCAAGATGAAAAGAGCCGTATTACGCCCCGTTTTATTGGGATTGTTTTTGACAACCATCGGTAATGCTATTGCAGCTCCCAGTGTACAGGCAGGCTTTTCGCCGGAGGGCAGCGCCCTGAGATTGGTCCTGCAAACCGTCAGCGAGGCGCGCAAGAGCGTCCGGCTTATGGGGTACTCGTTTACTTCGCCGGAAGTGGCGGGGGCGCTCGTACTGGCCAAGCGCAACGGAATTGATGTTCGCGTGGTGCTTGATGAGCACGGCAATCAGGGGGCGGCAAGCGTCGCCGCCATGAATACCTTAGTGAACGCGGGCATACCGGTGCGCACCGTCAGCCAGTTTAAGATCATGCATGACAAAGTCATCGTGGTGGATGGCCAGACAGTGGAGACGGGGTCGTTTAACTACACCCGCGCGGCGGCGCGTTCGAATTCTGAAAACGCCATAGTGCTGCACGAGGTTCCCGAGGTGGCGCAGCAGTATCTGGCCCACTGGCAGTCTCGCTGGGACATGGGGCAGGACTGGCAGTCAAGCTACTAAATTTAAAAACGCCTTCTCACTTCAATTCAGAAATGTGATCCACGCGCCAACGTGGGTCTCGCCACTGTTTAAAGTTAAGTCGCCGAACCCCGCAAGCTGTAGTATTCTCTGAAAATTACTCGTTTAAATATGGGGAGGCAGAGATGCCACGTGCGGATAACGCAGATACTTCCTCATTGAATTCCAAGCGGGCTTATCGAAAGGGTAAGCCAATGTCTGCAAGCGAGAGGCAACTTGCCGCTATTGCTCGCAAACGTGAAACGCATAAGGAAGTGAAGGTTTTTATAAAAAACCCTCTAAAAGATTTGATGGTCGAAATTTGTGAAAAAGAAGGTATCACGCAGGCTCAGTTTATAGAAAATCTTGTAGAAATGAGATTGGCTGAGTTGGGTGTTTTAGATGTAAAGACTTCACAATCTTGATAGTTGAAGCATTGAGTGCTAGATTGCAGAACAAGTAGCGAATTCTGGCGGGCCACGCCAAAAGGTGGCAGGGAAAGGGTGGATTAAGCAGGTCTTAGAAACCCTAAAAAGCAAAAACCCCGATAATCTTCGTCAAGTTTGGCGACTGAGAGAAGATAACCGGGGCTCACTAAAACTGTATAGAGTTGTTGCTCTATGCAGGGAGTATAGATTTATGCCTTTTAAAGGTCAACTCCTCCTGTGCAACATATGCGCAGGGACTCGTGTCTGAGAATATCGTCACTATTCCTTCCTCAGCAGCACGCGCTGCGGAGTATCAACCTTCCCGCCGTGGCGAATCCAACCGCCTGCGCAAGGGACAGCCTAAAAAACACCGAAATCACGAGCCGGTATTCACGGGTAAAACCCCGCGAGGCATGGCCGCCAAGGTTGTTGCGTGTTTTCGTCGTCATGACTGGCGGCGTAATACGGACCTGATTGAGCTTCGCCGCGAGGGCTACACGCCTTACACGCGCGCGTCAGATCCGACGTTTAAACCCAAACCTATGCGCATTACCCCACGTTCAGAAAGCCGCGAGGCGCTGACGTCACTCTCATTGGTGCTCGCCGCAAACTGCGATTACAGCCCCGAGAGCGATTATCTGTTTGAAGTCATGCTGCCGGTCGAAGAGATCGCCCGCCGCATGAACGTGCTGCACGTTTACGAGAACGGCCGTAAAGCCTATGACGTGCTGCTTCACGCGCTGCGCGTGATGGAGCAGCTGGACTACGTGGTTATCCACCGCGATCGCGACGTGGAATCTGGACAGAACAAGCCTATGCGCATCTTCCTTACCGAGAAGTGTTTCACCTCGCGCGGCTTTACGCTCGAAAGCATCCGCGAATCGCTGCACAAGTACCGCCAGTGGGCGATGGCCAGCGGGCTTGCCGAGTCGATGCAGGAGAAATACCAGCGTCACCTGTTAAAAATGGCGCGTCTGGGGATCAGCATCGAGCGCCAGCATTCTTTAAAGAACCGGCTGCGTCAGATAAAGCGCTGGGTCGTCAGCCCTGAACTTCGCGCAGAGAAGGCCCAGACCGAGGCCGACCTAGGCGCTTTACTGGACGAACAGGCCCGCAAGGTGCGGCAGCTGCGTCCCGCGACAACCTCAGCACGCTATGAGAACGCGTGGCGCCGTTACGTCGCCGGCGGCAGCCTGACGATGGCCATGCAAATGCGGCTCGAGGCCGGTGTGAAAGCCGAACAGCCGTCGCTCTACCTCAGTGATAAAGAAGCGTATTACCGCACGCTGCTGGAGCGCGCCGGCGTCCCCCTGAAGTAGCGTCACCACTCTCTTCCTTCCTGACATATTCCCGTCTTTGGCGGGCTTTATGCTGGCATTTTTTCGTCTGACGAATGCCCGGCAGGCTTCCCCACGCCCTTTTTTCAGCGATCCCCGCGCCGGCAGCGGTGTATCAGCAGTGCGCACGGAAATCCCAAGCCCAGATGTTTAATAAATAATCGATTAATTTCGAAGGGAATATTGATGGCCACGGAGAGTGTCATTAACTTCGAAAGGGGTAAGCTCAATATCATTAAATTCGAACGTTATTTCTGAACAAAACAAGCTTTCTAAAGAAAGAGTGCTCCTGAGCCAGCCTCCGGCATGGCATCTGGAGTACCTCCCTTCGCTTTGCTCAGGGCATTTCCCCATGCCAGCCACAGCGTCAGAAAAAAGAGAACGGCTTAAAGTAGCTCCCCGGACACGTCCGGGGCAGAAGTCTATGCAAACTAATAGTTACAACATACATACATCGAAGTGGCTACTGCGGCCACTTTAACCCCGCGTCAAAACGCAACATCACCGCCCACCTGAAAAGCCGCCCCGCCCGGGCCGAAGGCCCGAACAGAGTGGCTTTAAGATGGATGTTGTAACTAGGGTTTAGCGTGGCGTTAAGAGACGTAGCTATAAGCCATCATGACACGCACGTAAGCGCCCTCCGGTCGCTAACGCGGAGATACGCTCTGGCTACGCCAGACCCACTCCGATGGCGCAATGAAAGTGCAGAATGGCTGTAAGCGGATTTGGCTTTGCAGGGCGAGGGGTGGGTGCGGCAAAACCTATCAATGCAGGGCGGCTGCGCCGCGTCGCCGGCGACGTTAAACCCCGGCGTTCTCTCTGGCCGCGTTTGTCGCCTCCATGCCGCTGGGCGGCATAAGAAAATCCGTTGGCTTGAAATTTGTCCTAATAGCCAGCTGTTAGTAAACTGGATGTTAGGCATTGAATAAGGAATGAAAATGCGGAGTTATGCCGAAATAGGAAGACGTATAGCCAAAATCATCTTGTCCCCAGAAACTGCAATAGGTTTTGTTGATGGCGTTCTGTCGGTACCGAAAGACATTGGCTATTTAGCTTACGGCTTCATTGATACAGACACGCGCTCACATCGTGAAACTGAGAAAACGCGAATGATAGAGGCTATCCGGTATGGCGTACTGGAAAACCATAATTTTATGAGAACGATTGAGATCGTACTTAGCCGATTCAACAAGGACGTCCCGGAATCAACTCAAAACGCGATTTACAGTAAAACAGTCGCTTCCGTAGCTGGGCGTGCAATAACAAACTCGTTTATTTCATCTAAACTTGCCACTTCCATTGCGCAAAACAGCGCTCTGTTGGTTAAACTTCGTGGCGGTATCATTGGTAATACGTTATTGATTGGCGGAATGATTGAGAGGTGTCTCTATACGTCAGAGCGCCTTCGTCAGGCTAACCCTGATGTTTATTATGCGCTTCGGCAAAGAAATTATGACCTGCTTTACTTCTTTTTGGAATCCGCCCTCAATCCATTTATTGAAGCGTTAAATGTTCGCAGAATGCAGGGACAACCGGCTTTTGAACGGATACTTAAGATAGTCGAGAGTGAAATTAATGCGAAGAGATGAACCTCAAAAATTAAGCCTGTGGCGGCGAGTGTTTCACACTATTCTTGAGACCGGCGTTTCATTGTTGGGTGGTTTGCTTGTCGTCGTCTGCTGCTATTGGTTTTTCCATTATGAAACATGGCACGA